>JADMIO011101878.1_pt1 | contig 93558 bp, 86 predicted proteins | sample 8958161 | NCBI WGS metagenome assembly JADMIO01 (sample SAMN16585339, study PRJNA669376) | soil metagenome | isolation source: Crop rotation soil | place: USA: Cullars Rotation, Alabama | collected 2011
GACAACTTGTCCACGTGGAATTCTAAGCTTAGGATCCCAATGTGCTGGAAAGTCAAGTCCTTCCAGTGGACCAATCCGCACACCTGGACAGTGGTGACCGTGGGCAAGGCCGAATATGGCCTTGAGGGCATGAGCCCGAATTACCTGTCGCGCAATGGCTGGTCCAAGCGCACGCTGAACATGGGAGACAAGGTCACGCTGAAAGTGCATCCGCTCAAGGATGGCCGCAAGGGCGGCTTCATGGTCAGTGTGACCTTGCCCGATGGCAAGGTGCTCAACAATCTGCCGGCAAGGGCGAATGGCGACGCTGCTAGCGCCGCCGCCGCCGCTGCCGGTCGCTGACATTTCATAAAGGAGTGATTTCATGAACATGCGCCGGTTGTGTATCGCAAGCCTGCTTGCAGCTGTTTCGTTGAACACGTGGGCCGCAGGCAGCGCGCCGGCCAATGCCGGCAAGACAAATCTTGACGTCAACGGAACATGGACTGCAAAGGTCGAGCGTGGTTCGACTTCCACCACCATGCAGTTCGTGTTCAAGCAGGAAAAGGACAAGCTCACTGGGACGATGTCCACCAATGGCGCACCGCCGGTGGAGATCAGCAACGGCAAGGTCTACAAGACCAAGATCACCTTCCAGGTGGAGTCGACCATGCCTGCCATGCCACAGATGCCGGGCATGCCGGCGCCTCCTGCAAACCAGAAACCAGGGGAACCACAGAAGATGATCACCAAGTACGAGGCCGACGTGAGTGGTGACACGATGACCATCGAGACCCAGATGGGCGGTGGCATGGGCGGTGGCATGGGCGGCGGTATGGGTGGTGGCATGCCCATCGGCGGCGCCGCCGGTGCTATGGGCGGCGGCGGTGGCGGCATGGGTGGTGGTGGCATGGGCGGCGGTGGCGGCGGGCCTCCTGGCGGCGGCGGTATGGGTGGCGGCGGTGGCGGTGGCATGCCGGGAGGAATGGGCGGCATGCGCGGCGGCATGGGCAAGATCACCGCGACGCGCGCGAAGTAACAACCTGACGATCCGGCATCGGAAACGAAACAGCCCCGCATTGCGGGGCTTTTTCTTGTCGCTCGTCGCGACGAGTTGCTTCAGTGGTGCATCGTCGCCAGTGTCGCGGCATCCAGATGCGAGATCGAGCGAGTGTCCTGGAAGGCGCGGATGCCTTCGATGCCCTGCTCGCGACCGATGCCCGATGACTTCATGCCACCGAAGGGAGCGCGCAGGTCGAGGCGCGTTGCGCCGTGATCGTTGACCCACACGTATCCGCAAACCATCTGGCCGCCGACGCGATTGGCGGTCGCAGCATCAGCCGTCCACACTGAACCGGCAAGGCCGGCCCAGGTGTCGTTGGCCGCCGTGATGGCTTCCTGTTCAGTATCAAATGCAATGATGGGAATGACAGGGCCGAATTGTTCCTCGGTGACAACGCGCAGCTTCGGATCCGGATTGACCACGATGGCGGGACGCACGAAGTTGCCACCCTTCATGTCGCCCCCCGGCAGCTCGCCGAACTCCATGACCTTTGCGCCGGCAGACTTCGCTTCGCTGATGAGCTCGTCCACGAACTTCTTCTGCGTGGGCGAATGCAGCGGACCCATGGTGGTGTCCTTGTCGAGGCCGTAGCCCAGTTTCACCTTTTGCAGGCGGGCCGACAGCGCGTTGACCACTTCATCAAGCCGGGACCTGTGCACGTAGACGCGCTTCGCGTTCATGCAGATCTGGCCGGTGGTGTCATAGATGGCCGCGAACAGGCGATCCATGTGCGTGTCGTCAATGATGGCGTCCTTGAGGATGATGGCCGCATCGTTGCCGCCAAGCTCCAGCGTGACGCGCGTGAGGCTGGCCGACGCCAGTTCCATGATCTTCTTGCCGCCGCCAACGGAGCCGGTGAAGCAGACCTTGGCGACATCATGGTTCTGGACCAGCGCCTTCATGTTGGCGTCGGGGCCGGTGACCACATTCAGCACACCCGGCGGCAGCTTCTCGGCAATGCGCTGCACGACGCGCGCGGTGGCGAGCGGAGCCGTCAGCGCCGGCTTCACGATCACGGTGTTGCCGGCGAGCAGTGCGTGCGGCAGCGCGGCACCGAGGATCGCAATGGGCCAGTTGAAGGGAACGATGATCGATACGACGCCCAGCGGCTGATAGCTCACGGTGGTTTCGGTGGGGATGTGTCCCGGCACCGGCTTGAGCACCTTGGCCTGGCTGACCTCATCGGCATGCATCAGCGCCAGTTTCCAGCGGATCTGGAGCACCAACGCATCAACCCATCCTTCCAGCCTGATCTTGCCGTTCTCCTGCGAGAGGATGGCGCCATCCTCGGACGCGAAAGGATTGGGTGAATCGGGAACGCCTTCGATGGCAGCCATCATCTTTTCCGCGCGCTGTTGCGGAGTCAGCGCGGACCACGCCGGATAGGCGGCCTTGGCAGCGGCCACTGCATCGCTCACATCCTGTGGTGTTGCCGAAGCGGCGTAGCCGACGACCACGCCAGGCTTTGCAGGATCGGCAATCGCCATCGTGGCTGCGGTCTGCCTTTCCTTGCCGCCGATGTACAAGGCGGTGGTTATGGCTTTTGACATCTGCGTGGCTGGAGTGGCCATTGGCGTTCCCCTAGTTTTGGTTTCTCGATTCAGCTGTCGCGTGCAATGCGGCAAGATTACCCGAAATATACAGCACAAAACCTGCCCCGGTCAGTGGCTGTCGGGAGCGCAAATTGACAGCATTAATGCGGTCAAACAAGATGCCCGGCCCGTGCGGTCAACGCACCTATTTCCACCACCTGCGCGGCCCATCGCACGCAGCTTCACGGAGAGCACATGAGCGTCAAGAATCTCGATGACCGCATGAAGGCCGCTGGCGGCGCACTCAAACTGCTGCGCGATTCCCAGACCGGTCCGAATCCTTATCCGGTGGTGAAGCCGGAGTACAGCAACTGGCGCGATGAGCAGTGGGCGTGGCAGAACGCGGCCGTCATCTTCAACCAGTCGTACCACATGACCGATCTGTACGTGAGCGGTCCGGATGCGTTCAAGCTGCTCGAGAGTCTGGCCATCAACAGCTTTGCCGGTTTTGTTCCGGGCAAGGCCAAGCAGTATGTGCCCACCACCTGGGATGGTCATGTCATCGGCGACGTGATTCTCTGCTACCTCGCTAAGAACAAGTTCAACCTCATCGGACGTCCGCCCGTTGCGAACTGGGTGACTTACCACGCGGAGACGGGCAAGAACCCGGCCACTGGCAAGAAGTGGAATGTGAAACTGGTGCGCGACGATCGCTCAGCCGACCGTGCGAATCCCAAGGGCCGCAAGACCTATCGCTTCCAGGTGCAGGGCCCGAACGCGATGAAGGTGATGACCAAGGCGCTGAAGAAGGCGCCGCCTGATCTGAAGTTCTTCAACATGGCGCAGGTGAAGATTGCCGGCAAGACGGTTGAAGCGCTGCGTCACGGCATGGCCGGCCAGCCGGGCTTCGAACTGTTCGGACCCGCGAAAGATGGCGACGCCGTGCTTGCCGCGCTGGTGAAGGCGGGCGAGGAATTCGGCCTGCGCCTGGTGGGTGGCCGCGCGTATTCATCGAATACGCTGGAGTCGGGCTGGATTCCCTGCCCGATGCCGGGCATCTATTCGGGCGACGAGCGCATGGCCAAGTTCCGCAAGTGGCTCAAGGCTGATTGCTTCGAAGGCAATGCCTCGCTGGGCGGCAGCTACTACGGCAAGAGCATCGATGACCATTACGTCACGCCGCATGACCTGGGCTACGGCTTCATGATCAAGTTCGATCACGACTTCATCGGCCGCGAAGCGCTGGAGAAAATTGCCAGCAAGCCGCAGCGCATCAAGGTCACGCTCGAGCTGGACGATGGCGATGTGCAGAAGGCACTGGCCTCGCAGTATGGCAAGGATGGCGATCGCGCCAAGTTCATCGAATACCCTTCTGCCGTGTACTCCATGTATCCGCAGGACAAGGTGCTGTCGAGGGACGGCAAGCAGGTGGGTGTTTCGACGTGGATGGGCTACAGCTCGAACGAGCGCAAGCAGCTGACGCTGGCCTACCTCGAACCCGAGTCGGCGAAGCCAGGCACGGAAGTCATCTTCGTGTGGGGTGAGGAAAACGGCGGTTCGAAGAAGCCGACCGTGGAGTCGCACAAGCAGGTGCAGATCCGCGCCATCGTCTGCCCGGTTCCCTATGTGGCAACGGTGCGCTCGGTGTACGCCGAGGGCAGCTGGCGGGAGAAGGGCAAGGCCGTCTGATCCCAGACGCCTGCCGGATATTAAGAAGAGGGCGCTGACACCAGCGCCCTTTTCGTTATACGAAAAACACTTCGTAGTTCGAACCATCCTCATTTCTTCCACTCTATTAGTTGAAGCTCGCTCTGCAGTCGGTATATCCAGGGGGCATGGATGGAGCAGCAGGTTACTTCTTCGGGAAGGCGCGAGGTCATGGGCGGTCTGGCCAAGGGGCTGGGCGTGCTGCGGACTTTTTCGCGCTCCCGTCCTCACATGACACTGAGCGAAATTGCAGCGCGGGCAGGTTTGCCGGCCGCGACAGCGCGGCGTTGCCTCAACACTCTGGAAGAACTCGGCTACGTGACGCGCAATGGCCGTCAATTCCTGTTGCGACCGCGCGTGCTGGAAATCGGCGCCGTATATCTCGAGTCCATGGACATCGAGTCACTGACGCGCACCCATCTGGAAGAGATCGCGCGCGAAACCGGTGATTCCGCCGCGCTGTCGGTGCTGTCCGGAACGAACATCGTGTACGTGGCGCGCGCTTCGGCACGCACGGTTACGCGCATGGAAGCCCATGTGGGCAGCCAGTTTCCCGCCTACGCCACATCAATGGGCCGCGTGCTGCTTGCCGGCCTCACGCCGGAAACACTGGCCACTTATTTCGCCAATGCAAAGCTTGAAAGCCTCACCCCCAAGACGGTGACCAGCCGCGCGGAGCTGGAACGTCTGCTCGCAGACGTGCGGCGCAATGGTTACGCGGCGGTGGAAGAAGAGTTGGCATCCGGAGTCGTATCACTGGCGGTGCCCGTGTACGACAACGCAGGTCGCGTGGTCGCGGCATTGAACAGCTCCAGCCACTCGCGTCAAACCACAGCTGCGGCGCTGGTGGCATCGCGATTGGCTTCACTGCAGCGTGTCAGCAAAGCCATCACCGCGGAGATGACCAACATCCCTGGACTCGCGCTCAGCGCACAGGTCTGATTCAAGCCTGCGGCGCCGCAGGGGCCGCGGGCCATGAAACGTCCAGCAGTGTGGTGCGATTCCGACCTTCGTGCTTGCTTGTGTACAGGGCCTCGTCTGCGGCCCGCACCACGGCGAGTGGATCGCCATGCAGCACCGGCCACGCGGCCGCCACGCCCACGCTGATCGTCAGCCTGCCCAGCGGCGCCGCCACATGCGGTCGGCCCAGATCGTGCACCGCGCGCCGGATGCGTTCGGCAACCTGCGCGGCATTGTCGGTGCTGGTGCGTGGCAGGATGACCGCGAATTCCTCACCGCCGTAGCGCGCTGCCAGATCGTCCGGGTGAAACAGGCCGCTGATGATGGCCACGGCCACGTCGCGCAGGCACAGGTCGCCGCGCTGGTGGCCATAGCAGTCGTTGAATTGCTTGAAGTGATCGACGTCAATCATGAGCACGGCGAGAGGCCAGCCTCCCTCGAGCGCCTCGCCCCAGGCCTTTTGCAGCACTTCGTCAAAGCAGCGACGATTGGCGAGACCGGTGAGCGAATCCTTGCGCACCAGGGAAGCCAGCTCCGCGTTGGCTTTTTCCAGTTCCAGTTCGGCGCGGCGGCTTGCCGTGACATCACGCAAGGTGATCACGAAGCCTTCGTCGCCATCGGGCCCGCAGTTGCGCGGGATGCCGCTGTCCTTCTCCGCCTGCATCAGGTCGAAGGTGCGATCGCGGAAATGCTTCATGTTGGCCTGGACCCACAACTCGTCGCCCGACGCATGCCTGACGCGGAATACCAGCACGCGAGCCTCCTGCAGGCGACGCGCTTCCTCGATCTGTGCGCCGACCTCGGTCAGATCGGCTTCATTCACGTAGTCGCGCCAGGTCATGGCAAGAAAACGCTGCGGCTCATAGCCCAGCATTTCGCGCACGGCCGGCGAGACATACAGCCGGCTCCCGTCAAGATCCGTGAGGATGATGACATCGGAGGAATGATCCATCAGCAGTCGCAGCCGGTTTTGCAGCTCTTCCGTGGCGCGGTGCGCGCGTTTGCCCTCGGCGAGTGACACGATCATCGGGAACAGCGATATCAGCAGTGAAGACACGAACAACTGCAGCACGATCAAGCCATCAGTCATCAGGGGAAACGGGGCGAGTTTGCCGCTGGCCTCAAGACCGGCAATGGGCCCATGGCCGCTGGCGGTAGCCAGCGCGCCAATGACGACCACCAGCAGCAACGCGACTGCCGTGCCGACGAAACCGCCGCGGTATGCCACCTGCATCATCGGCGGAAAGATCAGGAACAGCAGTGGCACGGTGCTCTGGAAGAACACCAACGCGCTCACCGCGGCCACCAGTGACAGGGTCAGCAGTGATTCGGTGATCGCGCCCGGACTCAAGTACTGGCGCAGCTCGCCATTGCGCAGCGCGAGCACTACGGGCGTCATGACCGCCATGCCCAATGCATGGCCGATGAAGATGCGCTGCATGGTGGTGGCGGCCAGCGGGCGCGCCGCGAGGATGTCGAACAGGCCAAATACCACCACCAGCACGGCCGGCGCGAACAGCACGGCAATGAGCAGGAAGCGCAGGAAATTGCCGCGCGTGGCAAGGTCCGTGGCCGTGCGGATCGTCCCGGAAAGCAGCAACGCTGCAACCACCACCTCCATTGCATTGAACAGGACAATCACTGGAAGAATGGCAGTATCGGATCCCAGGTATAAAGCGCTGCCTGCTCCGGCAAGGGCGCTGATAAGAAGCAGCACCGGCCAGCGGGAGCGTGGCGCAGTGAGCAATACGCCCAACACGAAACCATTGGCGAGCCACAGGCTCGAGGCCATGTTGGGATTGCCGGTGAGAATCCTGAAGCCAGCTGACAGCGCGAGTGCGCCGATGCCCATGACGACGCAATCCAGCGCTGCCGTGCGGGCAGTGCTGGGTGCTTTGTCATCGCTGCCGGTATTGCTCAATCGACCCCCCGTCAACCGAGAATCCGTTCGGTGCGATACAACCTGATGGTCGGCGCCAGCAGCAAGGCGCCGAGCACGACCGTGGCTCCGAGTGACACCGCCGTCTGCAGCGGATCGAGCGCTTCGGCACGCAGTATGCGCGTGATCAGCAGATGCTGCGACAGGCTGGGCACGGCCATGAGCGGCAGGCTCGCCGAAAGATTCATCAGGCTGGCGAACACCAACGGCAGCGTGGGCACGAGTTGCAGAATGCCGAGCCAGGCTTGTGCCTCGCGAGGACTGCGAGTCCACGCGGCGATCAGCGTCATGGCGGCGGCCAGAAAGGGAATCAACGGCGCGGTCACGGCGATGATCGCGAGCGCAGTGCCCGGACCGAGATTGGCGCTCATGCCGAATTGCTCGAGATTGATGCGACTGAGCGCGAAGCACAGTGCCGTGGTAGTGAGCGACATCGTCAGGAACATGTAGCTGCAGGTGGCCATGAGCTTGCCCAGCAGCAGTGCATCGCGGGGCACGGGTGTGGCGAGCAGCGGTTCCAGCGTGCCGCGTTCGCGCTCACCCACCGTGGTGTCGATGGCCAGATACATGCCGCCGGTCATCAGCGACAGGATGATGAAAAAACTGAGCATGCCGAGCACCAGCAGCGCGCGTCCCGCTGGTGTCGAGACGTCCACATCCTGCACGGCGATTGGCGTGAGCTGTTGCGAGTCGATGCCGCGCAGCAGCAGGCGCTGTCCCGCGATCTGCTGCGAATACCTCGAGAGGATGGAAGCCAGCCGCCGCGAGTAGCGCTCGTCTCCGGTGCGGGAGCTGTCGGCGTAGAGACGCAGCACGGCAGGTTTGCCGGATGCCAGTTGCTCGCCGAACGCCGACGGAATCTCGAGCACCACGCGTGCCTTGTGGCTCGCTACAGCGCGCCGCGCCGCTTCCGCATCCCCGGCGAGTGGATGCACGACGATGCGCTGTGATTCCAGCCAGGCCATGAGATTTGGCGCATTCTCGCGCTGGATCACGGCGACTTCGACGATGTCATCGGCGCCGAGCCGGGACCGGTCAAGCGAGAACTGAAGCATCAGTGAAAAGAACAGAGGTCCGAAGATCGGACCGAACAGCAGCGCAGTCATGACCGTGCGCCGGTCGCGCAGGTTCTCGCGAAACTCCTTCAGGAACACCAGAAGGGCGGCGCGTATCACGTGGCGCCTTCGCCGGTCAGCGCGACAAATGCATCCTCGAAGGTCTCGGCGCCGGTTCCAAGGCGCAGCGCTTCCGGCGTGCCCTCGGCAACCACCGCGCCGCGTGCGATGACCACCACTTCATTGCACAGCAGCGCCACTTCCTGCATGACGTGGCTGGAGAAGACTATGCAATGCCCGAGCTCCTTCAGGCGCAGCAACAGCTGGCGCAACTTGCGCACCGCCGGCACGTCCAGGCCATTGGTGGGCTCATCGAGGATCAGGTTGCGCGGGTTGTGCACCAGCGCACGCGCCAGCGAAGCGCGCACCTTCTGCCCCTGCGAGAAGGTTTTCGTGCGGCGGTCCGCGACTTCTTCCAGCTCCATCAGCGACAGCAGCTCACTGGCCCGCGCGCGTGACTCGCCGGCCGTGAGGCCGGCAAGCCGCGCGAAATAGATGATGTTTTCGCGCGCCGTCAGCGCGGGATACAGACCTGCATTGTGGGGAAGCACGCCCAGCCGCTTCCGCAGTGCCCAGTTCCCGGGACTCACTGTTTCGCCATCGATGCGCGCCACTCCCGAATCCGCGCTGATCGTGGCGCAGAGGATGCGCAGGGTTGTGCTCTTGCCTGCGCCATTCGGGCCCAGCAGGCCGGTGATGCGTCCATCGGGCGCATGAAAGGAAACATCACGCAGGGCTTCGGTGGCGCCGAAGCGGCGCGAGAGTCGCGAGACTTCAATCACGGTGCGGGACCATTCATCGAAATGAAGAATGGCGCAGGCCGCGCCTGATCCGCGCAGCGGTGATCCACGCTCTGCTCCGTGCCGGTGCCGGCGGCGCGCAGGAAGTCCGCCATCAGCCTGTCCATGCAGGGGCGCATCATCTGCCCGTGCCCCTGATCCTTGAGTTGCAGGTGCAGCGCGTGGCGGAACCCCCTGGCTGCCTCAGCGCCGAATGCCGCCGGAGTCACGGGATCCGAAGTGCCGGAAAGCAAGAGCGCCGGCACGTCGCTGGTCATGGGCTGGTGAAAATCCGGATCAAGCAGGCCGACGGGCCATTCATGACAAAGTGACTGCAGCGCATCGATCTGCGATGTCCCGAGGAACGTCTTGCCGATCTCGTCGCGATCGATCTTCTGCGACGCGAAGAAGGGCACATCCTCTGTGCAGACCACACTGTTGTGCATTCCATAGGCCAGAACGGCGTCGTAGCTAGCCGCGGCCAGCAGGTACTGCGCAGCCAGTGGCGCGTACTCACCGCGGCGATTGGCCATATAAAGAGTCAGTGGCAGCAGTGCAGCCTGCTGGTCGCTGTAGCTGGCAAGGCGCAACGCGGCGGCAAACACGGTGTTGTTCAACGAGACCCTGGTGGGCAGGCCGCTGCGCGGATCCGTCAGCGTCACCGTCGCTGCTGCTGCGGCGAGCTTGTCGCGCAGTTGCCGGTAATCCAGTTCAGGATCACCGAACTGCTGCTTGCATGCTGCGTCGGCGCGGCAACGGTCGAAGATCCTCTCCAGTGCAGCCTCGGCATCAAGTGGCGTCGAGGGGCCCAGTATCCGTGTCACCGGCACCACGCCGTCGAGAATCAGCGCGTGAGTATGATCGGGAAAACGGCGCGCGTACTGTTGCGCCACTCGCGTGCCATAGGAGCTGCCATACATGGCAACACGTTTGTAACCCAGCGCCTGGCGCACGGCATCGAGGTCCTGCACGGCCACACTGGTGGTGTACTGAGTCAGATCGTGGTCACGCGCAAGACGGGCGCGGCAATCGCGCATGATGCGCACGGTATCGCTTTCACCGGCATCCCATAGCTGTTGCTCGTCGATGTCGCAGTTGAGCGGATGCGACTTGCCGGTGCCACGCTGGTCGACGATGACAATGTCGTGGTCACGGCGGATGCGCGCAAAGGCTGCAGCGGCGCTGGTGTAGAAGGTGCTGGCGCCAAGGCCAGGGCCGCCAGCCAGGATGAACAGAGGTTCCGGCGCGCGTCGCCGGCTGAGCGACGGGATCCGTGCCACAAACAGCTGCAGCTGGCGTCCGCCCGGGGTGGCCCTGTTCTCGGGCACTGTCAAATGGCCGCATTCGGCTTCCAGGGAGGCGAGGCCTGTCGGGTGGTCCAGCCGGCAGGGTGAGAGCGTCAGTGGCGCGGTGCCAGGCGGCGGGTTGGTTGCTGCGAGCCCGAAAGGTCCACCCGTGACAAGGAGCAGTGCGAGAAGCGCGAGGTTGCGGTGCGGCACGGGCGCAGACCATACCATTAATGTAAGGGTTGCACCCGTTCGCCATACTATTGAAGGCATGGTCGAATCCGGCAGATATGACGTGGTGGTGGTGGGCGGCGGGCACGCGGGCGTCGAGGCGGCGCTGGCCGCGGCGCGGCGCGGCGCGCGCACGCTGCTGCTGACGCAGAGCATCGAAACCGTGGGCGCCATGAGCTGCAATCCGGCCATCGGCGGCATCGGCAAGGGCCACCTGGTGCGCGAGATCGACGCGCTGGGCGGCATCATGGCGCGCGCCGCGGACGCGGCAGGCATCCAGTTCCGAACTCTCAATGCCAGCAAGGGTCCGGCTGTGCGGGCCACGCGCGCGCAGGCCGATCGATTGCTGTACCGGCAGGCCATCCGCGCGGCGGTGGAATCGCAGCCCGGACTCGATGTCTTCCAGCAGGAAGCCGCTGACCTGCAAATGGTCGGAAACCGCGTCACGGGTGTCGTCACTGCCACAGGCATTGCCTTTGCGGCGCGCGCGGTGGTGCTGACCACGGGCACATTCCTCGGCGGTCGCATCCATGTGGGCCTGACGAATCATTCCGGTGGTCGCGCCGGCGATCCGCCATCGCTGCGCCTGGCTACGCGCCTGCGTGAGCTGATGCCGCGCATTGGCCGGCTCAAGACCGGCACACCGCCGCGCATCGATGGCCGCACCATTGATTACGAGCGCCTGCTGGAACAGCCCGGCGATGAACCGCGCCCGGTGTTCTCGTTCATGGGCCGGCGCAGCGATCATCCAGCGCAGCGTCCCTGCCACATCACTGCCACCAACGAGCGCACGCACGCCGTCATCCGCGCGGCCACGGATCGCTCGCCCATGTTCACTGGCGTGATCGAAGGTGTGGGGCCGCGTTACTGTCCGTCAGTCGAAGACAAGGTGGTGCGTTTCGCGGAGCGCGATTCACACCAGATTTTCCTCGAGCCGGAGGGACTCAGCACGCACGAGGTTTATCCGAACGGCATCTCCACCAGTCTGCCCTTCGATGTGCAGCAGGAGTTCGTGCGGACCATTCCGGGTCTGGAACGCGCGCATCTCACGCGTCCCGGCTACGCCATCGAATACGACTACTTCGATCCTCGCGATCTGGCTACCTCGCTTGAGACCCGGACCGTGCAGGGACTGTTCTTCGCCGGCCAGATCAATGGCACCACAGGTTATGAAGAAGCCGCCGCGCAGGGATTGCTGGCGGGCATCAATGCAGCTGCCGTGGCCGGCGAGTTGCCGAGCTGGGTGCCGGGCCGCGCTGAAGCCTATCTTGGCGTGCTGGTGGATGATCTTTGTACCCAGGGCGCGACCGAGCCCTATCGCATGTTCACCAGCCGCGCCGAGTATCGGCTGCTGCTGCGCGAGGACAACGCCGACGCGCGACTCACGGCGCGTGGCCGTGAACTCGGGTTGGTGGGCGACGCGCAGTGGCGATTCTTCCACGACAAGTATGAAGCCATCGAGCGCGAGGCCCGGCGTCTCGCCACTACGACGGTTCGCGCCGCCGCAGTGCCGGCAAGCTGGCTGGAAGCGGTGCTCGGCGGTTCGCTTACGCGCGACCAGCCCGCCTTCGAACTGCTGCGGCGGCCGGAGGTGAGCTACGAAGCGCTGACCGAAATCGTCGGCTCGGGGATCACACCGGAAATGGACGAGCGCATCGCGGAGCAGATGGTGCTGGAGCTCACGGTGCGTGCGCGCTATGCAGGCTACATCGAACGGCAGCAGGCGGAGATCGAGCGTCAGCGCGATCATGAATCGTCGCAGTTGCCGCAGGAAATCGACTACGGAACCGTGTCGGGGCTGTCCAATGAAGTGCGGCAGCGCCTGGCTGAAGTACGGCCGCTGACGCTGGGTCAGGCGGCGCGGATTCCTGGCGTCACGCCTGCCGCCATCTCCCTGCTGCTGATCCACATGAAGCGCAGGCGCGTTGCCGCCGTTTGAAAGTGTTTATCAAGGAGTAGTCCATGGAATTGTTCTCGATCGAATCTTTTCTGCTGATCCTGCTTGTGGCCGGCATCATCATCCTGGTCAAGGCTCTGGTGACCGTGTCGCAGGGTTACGAATACACCCTCGAAAAGTTCGGCCGCTACAAGCGCACCATGGAGCCGGGCCTGCATTTCATCATGCCGTTCTTCGAGAGCGTGGGCCGCAAGATCAACATGATGGAGCAGGTGCTCGACGTGCCGCGTCAGGACGTCATCTCCAAGGACAACGCCATGCTGGGCGTGGATGCCGTGGTGTTCTTCCAGGTCCTGGATGCGGCCAAGGCCGCGTATGAAGTGGACAACCTCAGGCTCGCCATCATCAACCTGACCATGACCAACATCCGCACGGTGGTGGGTTCGATGGATCTGGACGAGACGCTGTCCAAGCGCGATGAGATCAATCATCGCCTGCTGCGCGTGGTGGACGAAGCCACGTCGCCCTGGGGCATCAAGGTCACCCGCATCGAGATCAAGGACATCCAGCCTCCAGGAGATTTGATCGATTCGATGGCGCGGCAAATGAAGGCCGAGCGTGACAAGCGCGCCAACATCCTGGACGCGGAAGGCTATCGGCAGGCGGCCATCCTCAAGGCCGAAGGCGAGAAGCAGTCGGCGGTGCTCGAGGCAGAAGGTCGCAAGGAAGCCGCATTCCGCGATGCCGAGGCCCGCGAGCGTCTGGCCGAGGCAGAAGCCCGCGCCACCACGATGGTTTCGGATGCGATCTCCGGGGGCAACACAAACGCCCTGAACTACTTCGTGGCGCAGAAGTACATCGAGGCACTGAAGGAGTTCGCGGTTTCGCCGAACCAGAAGACCTTCTTCCTGCCCGTGGAGGCTTCCAGCCTCATTGCCTCGGTGGGCGGAATCGCCGAGCTGGCTAAGGATGCGATGACGCAGCAGGCAGTGGCCAGGAAGGCCACGCTGGCGCCCAAGCCTGGAGAGACACGATGAACGACGTCCTGCATAACATGCAGTGGTGGCATTGGTGGATCGTCGCGGCCGTGCTGGCCGCGGTCGAGACCTTCGTGCCGGGAGTGCTCGCGATCTGGTTTGCGGCTTCGGCAGCGGTTGTTGGCGCGCTGTTGCTCGCATTTCCCATGCCGTGGCAGTTGCAGCTGGTGCTATTCGGTGTGCTCGGCACGGCCATGCTGCTGGTGTGGCGCCGCTATCGTCGCACCGAGAATCTGGAGTCGGATCAGCCCGGTCTGAACCAGCGCGGCCATCGCTACGTGGGGCAATCCTTCACGCTGGTCGATCCCATCGAGGGCGGCCATGGCAAGGTCCAGGTAGGTGATACCGTCTGGCTGGTGCAGGGCAGCGACGCGCCTGCCGGGGCGAGGGTGCGCGTGATCGGCGTCGATGGTACGGTGTTGCAGGTCACCGTGACCTAGTCCGGCACCAGACGCAAGCGGAGAAGCTATGACATTGCTCAGCCAGCTGCTCGATCACAAGGGTCATGGAGTCTACGCGGTGGCAGCTGGAGCATCGGTCATCGATGCCATCCGCAGCATGGCCGACAACCACGTCGGCGCGCTGCTCGTCATGGAAGGCAGCCGGCTCGTCGGCATCGTTTCCGAGCGGGACTACGCGCGCAAGGTGGTGCTGCAGGGCCGCTCGTCGGCGACCACGCCGGTCCGCGACATCATGAGCGCGCCGGTGTTGACGGCTGCGCCTGCCGACACCGTTGACCATGCCATGCGTCTCATGACCGATCGTCGCATCCGCCATTTGCCCGTGCTGCAGGGCGACAACGTGGTCGGTGTGGTGTCGATCGGAGATCTGGTGCGGTCGATCATTGACGCGCAGCGATCCACCATCGAAGCCCTGCAGAGCTATATCCAGGGTTGAATCCGGGAAGACCCGGGAATGTGACGTGAGGCGCGCCGCGATCCTGCGGAATGCCCGATAAAGCCAGTGCGCGCGAAGCGTCGGATATCCGGCGCAATAGTGTGATCCGGATCTCATTCCGGGCGGCACGACTTTTGCTCACTACTACCACGATGACCACAGAAATCCAGACCACCCGCAATGCCGCAGTCCTGTTGCTGGCCCTGGGCGAGAACGAAGCCGCGACGGTGCTCAAGCACCTGGACGCGAAGACCGTGCAGCGCCTGGGTTCCGCCATGGCGCAGATCAAGTCGGCCTCGCGCGACGAGGTCACCACGGTGGTCGGCGATTTCGTGATGACGCTGGATGGACAGGCCGACATCAAGGTGGGCACCGACGATTACATCCGCAAGGTGCTGACGGACGCACTGGGCGAAGACAAGGCCAGCAGCATCATCGATCGCATCCTGGTGACGCGGAAGAGCAAGGGCCTGGACGTCCTCAAATGGATGGATCCGCGCACCATTGCCGAGATCATCAGGCAGGAGCATCCGCAGGTGCTCGCCATCATCACCTCATACCTGGATGCCGATCTCGCCGCAAAGGTGCTGGCGGAGATGCCCGAGTGGTTGCAGGCTGAAGTGCTGCTGCGGGTGTCGCAGCTGGACGGTGTGCAGCCTGCCGCGCTCGGCAAGCTGGACGAGATGATCGAGAAACAGATCGCCAGCAAGGGCACCAGTGTTTCCGCAAAGCTGGGCGGCACGAAGTCCGCGGCGGCCATACTGAATTTCATGCCGTCCTCCACGATGGAGGAACTCAAGCGCGCGGATGAGGAAATGGCGCAGAAGCTGCAGGATCTCATGTTCGTCTTCGAGGACATGCTGAAGGTCGACGACAAGGGCGTCCAGACATTGCTGCGCGAAGTCGACTCGGCGCGGCTCGTGATTGCCATGAAGGGCGCGGACCAGGCGCTGGTGCAGCACTTCCTGAAGAACATGTCGCAGCGCGCGGCGGAGATGCTCAAGGACGACATGGAGTCCCGCGGTCCCGTCAAACTCTCCGAAGTGGAAGCCGCGCAGAAGGAAATCCTCGTGGCGGCGCGCAAGCTGGCCGAAGCCGGCACCATCGTGCTCGGCAACAGCGGCGGTGAGTCCTACGTATGAGTGAAGTGCTCGAACAGGACGAGATCGATGCATTGCTGAATGGCATGCAGTCCGGCGCCGTCGATACTTCACCGAAGCCCGCGGCCGAACCCGGCGCCGCCACCCGCTACGATTTCTCCACGCAGGCGCGCATCGTCCGCGGCAAGATGCCCACGCTCGACATGATCAACGAGCGCCTGGCGCGCGCGCTGCGTCTGTCGATATTCACCATGCTGAAACGCGCGCCGGAAATCTCCGTGCTCGGCGTGACGACGCAGAAATACTCCGACTACGTGCCCACACTTGCTGTTCCCACCAGCCTCAACCTGGTCCGCTTCCAGCCACTGGCGGGAACCGGCCTCATGGTCTTCGAGGCCAAGCTGGTCTATGCGTTGATCGATACCTATTTTGGCGGCAATGGCCGCCACACCAAGATCGAGGGGCGCGATTTCACCGCCACCGAGAACCACATCATCCAGATGGTGCTGGAACAGGTGATGGCAGGGGCAGAGGAAGCCTGGGCCCCTGTGCTGCCGGCGAAGATCGAGTATCTCAGCCGCGAGACCAATCCGCATTTCGCGAACCTTGCCAGCCCCACCGAACTGGTGGTGGTCAGCCGGCTGCGCATTGATTTCGACGGCAGGGGCGGTGAATTCCACATCACCCTGCCGTACGCCACGCTTGAACCGCTGAAGGACACGCTGCGCGCCGGCATGCAAAGCGACCGCGCCGACCGCGAAGAGCGCTGGTCGCAGCTGCTGCGCAATGAGCTGGAAGATTCCGAAGTCGAGCTGGTCACGCGGCTGGGCTCGATCCACATGACGGTGGGATCGCTGATCGACATGCGTCCGGGCGACATCATCCCCCTGGACTTCGACGGGCATGCCACTGTGCTTTCCGATGGAGTGCCACTGTTCTCCGGCGACCTCGGCCAGCAGCGCGGCATGCAGGTGGTGCGCGTGAATGAAATGAAACTCCGCAAGTCCGGCAATTCGCTGGATGCCTTCATGAGGAAGAATCCATGAGCGCGAACCCGAATGCCTCGGATGTGGTGCTGGACATCGGCGTGCAGATCTCGCTGGAAGTCGGCCGCGCCCGCATGACCATCCGCGACCTGCTGGCGCTTGGGCCCGGATCGGTCATCGAACTGGCAAGACCTGCCGGTGATCCGCTGGACGTGTACGTCAACAACCGGCTGGTTGCCCGTGGCGAAGTCGTCATGGTGAATGATCGCTACGGCGTCCGTTTCACGGACCCGGTGGACGCCGACTCACGCCGCTGACGCGGCTGCCGCTGAACCTACTTGCGCCAGAAGCTGGGCGTGAACAGGATCAGGAAGGTGAAGAGCTCGATGCGGCCGAGAAACATCGCGAGCGTGCAGATCCACGTCTGCGCATCCGTCAGCGAGGCGTAATTGACCGCAGGGCCGACCTGGCCCATGCCCGGGCCGGCGTTGTTGATCGAAGCGACGATTCCCGTGAATGCGCTGACGAAATCCATGCCGCTTGCCAGCAGGGCGAAAGTCAGAACCACCACCGCCATGAAGTAGACGAATACGAACGCCAGCACCGAGTTGACCACGCGATTCGATATCACGTTGCCGGCGATCTTCAATGGGGCCACCGCGGCCGGATGCACCAGCACGAACATCTCGCGATAGAACTGCTTGATCATGATCAGTGCGCGGAACAGCTTGATGCCACCGCCTGTAGAGCCGGTGGAGGGAATCACGCAGCTCAGGAACAGCATCCACATCGCCACGAATACCGGCCACTTCGAGAAATCCTCGGTGACAAAGCCCGTGGTGGTGGCCAGTGAAACTGTGCTGAAGGCCACGTGTCGCAGCGATTCGCCGATGGTGGGAAAGAGTCCATGCAGCTGGACGAACCCGGTGAGCAGGAGCACGCTGACGCCCAGCCAGACCACCACCCATCTGGCTTCCGGATCGCGGCGATATGCGCCGGGATCCGTGCGCCGGAAGGCGGTGAAATGGGTGGCGAAGTTCACGGCAGCTGCAACCATGAAGACCATCAGCGCGAACTCGACAGTGGGCGAATCGTAATAGCCGATACTGGCATCGTGATTCGAGAATCCGCCGAGCGACATCACCGAAAAGGCGTGGCAGACCGCATCGAACCATGGCATCCCCGCTGCGCGCAGCACCACAACGCATGCGAGCGACATGCCGGCGTACACAATCCACAGGGCCTTGGCGGTTTCAGTGATGCGCGGCGTGAGCTTCGCGTCCTTCACCGGGCCCGGGGTCTCGGCACGGTACATCTGCATGCCTCCCACACCGAGCAGCGGCAGGATGGCCACAGCCAGAACGATGATGCCCATGCCTCCCAGCCAGTGCAGCGCGCAACGCCAGAGGTTCACCGCGTGAGGCAGGGCATCGAGCCCGGTGATGACGGTGGACCCGGTGGTCGACAGACCAGACATGCTCTCGAAGAAGGCATCGGTGAATGACAGATGCGGCTCGCCCAGCATCAATGGCAGCGCCGCCAGCTTTGTGACCCCGATCCAGCTGAGCGACACCAGCAGGTAACCATCCCGCGGACGCAGCTCGCTGCTGAAGCTCCGCGTGGCGAACCACAGCACCAGGCCGATAACCAGTGTGATTCCAAGGCAGATCGCGAAGATGTGCAGCGATGCGGTTTCGCCATATATCGCGGCAGTCGCGATGGGAAGCAGGAAATACGCTGCAAACAGCGCAACCAGCTTGCCCAGCACATTGACGACCGAGAGGATCGAACGCATGGCCGGGATCGATCAGGACAGCTGGAAGAGGCGTTGCACGGCGTCGATCTGGCGGCGGTCGGACAGGAACATGATGACGTGGTCCTCGGTCTCGATCTGCGTGTCGTGGTGGGCAATGACCACGCGGTCGCCGCGCACGAGGGCAACGATGGAAGCGCCATTGGGCATGGCGAGCTCCTCGATGCGGCGGCCCACCACGCGCGACCTTTCCTGCGGGCCGTGGACCACGGTCTCGAGCGCTTCGGCCGAACCGCGGCGCAGTGAATGTACCCGCACCACATCGCCCTTGCGCACATGCGCCAGCAATGAGCCGATGGTCACCGTCTGTGGCGACACGGCGATGTCGATGCTGCGGTTCTCCATCAACTCGCCATAGGAGGGGCGGTTGACCAGCGCCAGCACCTTGCGCGCGCCGAGGCGCTTGGCCAGCATGGCCGACAGCACATTGGCTTCCTCGGAATTGGTGACGGCCGCGAAGACATCCGTGCCGTCGATGTTCTCCTCGATCAGCAGTTCCTCGTCCTGCGCATCGCCGTTCAGCACGATGGTGCCGTCGAGACGCTCGGACACCCGCCGCGCGCGCTCGACATCGCGCTCCACCAGTTTCACCTGGTAATCCTTCTCGAGCAGGCGCGCGAGCCGGAAGCCGATGTTGCCACCGCCTGCGATTACCACCTTGCGCACTTTTTCCTCGGCGCGCGTGATCTCGCTCATCATGCGCTGGATGTTGTCACGCGCCGCGACGAAGAAGATCTCATCGCCTTCCTCGACAATGGTCTCGCCTTCCGGCTCGATGAAGCGTCCGTTGCGATAGATGGCGGCGATGCGCGCCTCCGCATTCGGCATGTGGTCGCGCAATGTGCGCAGCTGCTGTCCCACCAGCAGGCCGCCCTTGCGCGCCTGCATGCCGACCAGCCGCACGCGGCCATCGGCAAAGTCCACCACATGCAGCGCGCCGGGATTGCGGATGAGGCGCTCGATGTATTCGGTGACCAGCTGCTCGGGACTGATCCACACATCGACGGCCAGCGCGCCATCGGCGAACAATCGTTCCTGCGTGGTGTATTCGGGCGCGCGAATGCGCGCGATCTTGGTGGGCGTGCGGTACAGGGCGTGCGCGATTTCGCAGGCCACCATGTTGACCTCGTCCGAGCTGGTCAGCGCCACCAGCATGTCGGTGTCGGCAATGCCGGCCGCTTCGAGAACCGCGGGATAGGAGCCATTGCCGGCCACCGTGCGCACGTCGATGCGGCTCTGCAGTTCGCGCAGCACGGCTTCGTTGGAGTCGACCACCGTGACCTGATTGTCCGGCTCGCGCGCAAGATGCGCTGCAGCGGTGCGGCCGACTTGGCCAGCTCCGAGGATCAGTACTTTCAAGCAGGCACCTTCAACGTACGACTTCCAGGTTCGCGTAAGACAGCATCAGCCACTTGGCCCCCTGATGCTCGAAGTTTACCTGCACCCGGGCCTGGGCACCCTGGCCTTCCAGATTCAGGATGACGCCATCCCCGAAGCGGCCATGGCGAACGCGCGCGCCCAGTTTGATTCCGGGCGCTGCAGGTTCGGCCATGGGTTCGCGGAATCGCCCGGCTGCCGCAGGGGGGCGATAGCCCGAACCGATCATCGGTCGCGACACCTGGATGCGGGGTCGTACTTCCTCCACCAGGTCTTCGGGCAGCTCGGCGATGAATCGTGAGGGCGTGCCGAAGCTGTCCATGCCATGCAGCCGGCGCTGCTCGGCGTAGCTGAGGTAGAGCTGTTTCATCGCACGGGTTATGCCTACATAGCAGAGTCGACGCTCTTCCTCGAGGCCCTCAAGATCGTCGATGGAGCGCTGGTGCGGAAACAATCCGTCTTCCAGACCGCAGAGGAACACCAGCGGAAACTCCAGCCCCTTGGCGGTATGCAGCGTCATCATCTGCACGCTGTCCTCCCACTCCTCGGCCTGGCCCTCGCCGGATTCCAGCGCGGCGTGCGCAAGGAAGGCAGCCAGTGGCGGTAGTTTCTCCGCTTCGGAATCGGGGCTGATGGCATCCGCATCGAAACCGCGCGCCGCACTGACCAGTTCATCGAGGTTCTCGATGCGCGCCTCGCCCTTGTCCTGCTTGTCCTTGCGGTAGTGTTCGATGAGCCCGGTGTTCTGGATGACGTGATCGATCTGCTCATGCAGCGGCAGGCCCTGGGTGTCGCGGTCCAGCTGGTCGATGAGCTGCAGAAAGGCAAGCAGCGCGGCGGCGCCACGATTGCCAAGCTCGCTGACTCCCGGAGATCCCGGGGCGCCGGAAAGCATCGCGGAAGCTGCCTGCCACATCGAGGTGGAGGTATCGCGCGCCACGGCGCGCAATCCGTCCAGGGACTTGGCGCCGATGCCTCGCGTGGGCAGATTCACCACGCGTTCAAACGAAGGATCGTCGTTGCGGTTGGAGATGAGTCGCAGGTACGCCAGGGAGTCCTTGATCTCCTGCCGTTCGTAGAAGCGAAGTCCGCCGTAGACCTTGTAAGGGATGCGTGCGGTGAGCAGGGCTTCTTCAAAGGTGCGTGACTGCGCATTGGAGCGATACAGGATCGCGGCTTCCTTGCGCGCGCCCCCCTGCCGAACCCACTCGGCGATGCGCGCCACCACGAAAGCCGCTTCATCCCGTTCGTTGAAGGCGGCATAGAGGTGGATGCTTTCTCCCTTGCCGCCGCTGGTCCACAGGTTCTTGCCCAGTCGTCCGGAGTTGTTCGCGATCAACGCATTGGCGGCGCCAAGGATGTTGCCAGTGGACCGGTAGTTCTGCTCCAGCTTGAACATCTGGGCATCCGGGTAATCGCGGGCGAACTGCCTGAGGTTCTCCACCTTGGCGCCGCGCCAGCGGTAAATGGACTGGTCATCGTCGCCCACCACGAAGGGATTGCCGTTCTGCCCGGCCATCAGCCGTGTCCACGCATACTGGATGGTGTTGGTGTCCTGGAATTCGTCGACCAGCACATGCGTGAACCGCATGCGGTAATGCGCCGCCAGTGACTGGTTGTCGCGCAGCAGCTCGAAAGCGCGTAGCAGCAGTTCGGCAAAATCCACCACGCCATTGCGCTGGCAGGTTTCCTCGTAGAGACCGTAGAGCTTCACCATCATCTGATGGATGGGATCGTGGCCGCCCTTCACCTGGTTTGGCCGGAGCCCCTCGTCCTTGAGCTTGTTGATCCAGTACTGCACTTCCTTCGGCACATAGCGCGTTTCGTCCAGTTCCTGCGCGCGGATCACCTTCTTGATCAGGCGTTGTTGATCCTCGCTGTCCAGGATCTGGAAGCCGGGCGGCAGGCCCGCGAGCTGGTGATGCAGTCGCAGCAGACGGTGCGCGATGCCGTGGAAGGTGCCCACCCACATGGCGCCTGCCGGCAAGCCGAGCAGCGCTTCGATGCGATGACGCATCTCGGCTGCTGCCTTGTTGGTGAACGTGACGGCCAGGATGTTGTGCGGCGAGGCGCCCAGCGCATTGACGGCCCAGGCCACGCGATGCACCAGCACACGGGTCTTGCCGCTGCCGGCGCCAGCCAGCACCAGTGTTGCGCCAGCGGGTGCAGTGACCGCGGCCCGCTGTTCATCGTTCAGGGGACTGAGAATGGGGGAGAGATCCATGGATCGCTCCTATTCTATCAGTCAGGGCGGACGATCGATCCTTCCGCGTAGCGCAGCAACTCCGTGCCGAGCACAAGCGTCACCGGGCCGACAATGAATCCAATAGGCCCAAAGGCCGCCACGCCGCCGATGACGCCGATGAATACCAGCAGAGTGGGCACCGGTGTGTAACGCGAGATGATGGCTGGACGGATGAAGTTGTCCGAGATGGAAACCACGCCCCCCCAGGCCAGCATGAAAATCCCCCATCCGATGCTGCCAGTGGCAAACAGATACAGCACGGCAGGCACCCATACCAGCGCTGCTCCACCGAAGGGCAGCAGAGCCAGCACGCTGGCCAGCACACCGAACACGATGGGTCCCGTGAGTCCCGCGATGGCAAAGCCGATGGCAACCAGCGTGCCCTGCACCAGTGCGGTGAGGCCGCAGCCGTAAACCACCGCGCGCAGCACCTTTCCCATGCGGGCAAACAGCGCGCCGCTCTGCGGCCGGGTCAGGGGCAGCAGGGTCGCCACGCGTTTGAACCAGATTTCTCCGTCGCGCAGCATGAAGAACAGGATGAACAGCATCAGGAAGAACTTCAGCAGCAGGCCGGCAGTGATGAGAAATGCAGCGCCACTGAATTTCGCCAGCGATCCGGCCCAGGTCCGCACGCCATCGCGCATGTAACGCGGCATTTCGGCCACCTCGACGCCGAAGCGTGAGCTGACCCATGCCGCAATGCCGCCCAGGCGAGGATGCTGCAGCGGATCGATCCAGCTGGTGGGGCTGAAAATCTCCGGGTTCTGCTGCACCTGTGCGGCCAGTGCGCCCATCTGCTTCACCAGCTCCATGGATATCACCGCCAGCGGCACGAAGATGGCTACTGGCGTGAGGCCAGTGAGGATCGAGGCAGCCAGCGTGCGGCGTCCCTTGAGCCGTCGCGTCAGATTCGTCTGCAGTGGATGCATCAGGAAGGCAAGGATGGCGCCCCATACGATGGGCAGGAAGAGCGGTCTGACGATCATCCACACGCCCAGCAGCAGGATCACCACCGCGCCGATCGTGAACCACCGCCGCAGCGCGCGGCTGTTGGATTCTTCAGCCATGGGTCAAGTTACCACTTGTTGCGCAGCGCGCGCAGGGCCACGAACACCTCGCGCGGCGAGGGCTGTTCTGGCAGGTCCGGAAAGTGCTCGCGCAATCCGGCGATGATGGCCGGGTTGCGCAACCGCAGAAAGGCATTGAACAGCTTTTCATCACCCAGTGTGGTCACGGGCATGTCCAGTGCCGCAACATCCGCCAGCTTTGCCGCAAGACCGGCTGCGTCCGCGTTGTGAGGCTCACGCGAGAGCGTGAATCCGAGATTGTTCACCAGGTAGTCGTGGCCGGCGTACACGCGCGTGGCGTCGGGCAGCCGGGCAAGGCGGCCGGCAAAGGTCTCGTACAGAGCCAATGGGTCGCCGCCCTGGTGGCAATTGCCAGCGCCTGCATTGAACATGGTGTCGCCAGAAAACAGCGCGGGCTGGCTGGCATGCGCAAACAGGCACACATGCGACATGGTGTGTCCCGGCGTATCGAGGCACTCGAGCTCAATGCTTTTGCCCACCTTGATGACATCGCCATCGGCGAGACCCACGTCCACGCCACCGATGGTCGACGCTGCGCCCGCATGCGCCAGGATCTTCGCGCCGGTGGCGGCGCGCACCGCGGCGTTGCCGGCAATGTGGTCCTGGTGATGATGCGTGTTCAGGATCTGCGTGATCTGCCAGCCGTGCTGGCGCGCGGTGTCCAGCATGAGCTGCGAATCGAAAGGGTCGATGGCCAGTGCTTCACCGGTGTTCTCACACACCACGAGGTAGTGGTAGTTGCGCAGCCGCGTGTCGGGCCAGAGGCGTTCGATGTGCATGATTCAGGGCCTCGTTGCTGCGGCCATGCGCCGGCGCTCCAGACCGATCAGGACCATGACCAGCTCCTGCGTGTCGGCCCAGCTGGTGACGACGTCGTTATTGATCACGTAGCGCCCATTGACCACCAGAGTGGGCGTGCTGTTGACACGCCAGGTCTTGATCAGCTGCTCGGCGCGCGCGATCTTCGAATTGACGTCGAACGAGGCCGCCGCTTTCAGGAAATCCGCCTCTTTCACCTTCGCCGCGCGCGCGTAGAAACGCGCTGTCTCCTCGAGGGTGGGCGGTGGCCTGCGGATGCTGTTGGTGGCCTTGTCGACCAGCGGCAGTTCGCCGGTTTCCCAGATTGCGGAGAACATCCTGTGGTGATTGGCCTCTCCGATGCCGAGGTTCTGCGCCGTGTACCAGGCGCGCTGAAACATGGGCCAGGCTTCCGCTGACATGAACGCGGCGTGCACGTAAGTCATGTAGGCATCGGCTGGCAACGCTGCCTTCAGCTTCGCCACGTTGTCCTGTGCCCGGTAGCAATGAATGCAGCCATAGGAGAAGACCTCGGCGACTTCGATCTTGCCGGGCCTGGTCTCTGCGGTCAGTCCGCCCGGCACAACCAGGTAATGCCTGCCCTCCATCCACTTCATCTGCGCCATGGCCGGTAAGGGAAGGGTGAAGGCGATCAACAGCAGGATGCGCTTCAGCATGCTTGACTCCTTGGACCTCGAATTCACAGCAGGGGCAGCGGCAGATAATGATCGATGAGCAATGCGAGGAACAACCACATCAGGTACTGCACCGAAAAATGGAACACCTTCATGGGCAGTTCCTTGCGCTGCGATCGTTTCAGCTTGATCGCATAGACAAGGAATCCGATGTTGAGCCCCAGGGCTGCGAGCAGGTAGAGCACATGGCTCATGCCGGTCAGCCAGGGCAACAGCGTCACGATGAAGAGGATGATGGTGTACAGCAACACATGCAGTCGCGTGAATTCCACTCCATGCGTCACGGGCAGCATCGGGATATCGACCTTGGCGTAGTCATCACGTCGCGCAATGGCCAGCGCCCAGAAATGCGGTGGCGTCCAGGCGAAGATGATCAGGAACAGCAGCAGGGCATGCTCGTGGATGGTCCCGGTGATGGCGACCCATCCCAGCACCGGAGGCGCGGCGCCTGCGGCGCCCCCAATGACAATGTTCTGGGGCGTGGCGCGCTTCAGCCACAGCGTGTAGATGACCGCGTAGCCGATCAATGAGGCAAAGGTCAGCACGGCGGTCAGTGCGTTCACCAGCAGGAACAGCAACAGCATGGAGGCAACGCCCAGCGCTGCGGCAAACCACAGGGCGTCGCGCTCGCCCAATCCACCGGTGGGCAGAGGGCGCGTGCGCGTGCGCGCCATACGCGCGTCGATGCGCTGATCCAGTATCTGGTTCAACGTGGCGGCGCTGGCAGCGGCGAGTCCGATGCCCAGGTTGCCAAACAGGAAGGGAAGGAGTGGTGGGAGTCCGGGTGTGGCCAGCAGCGAGCCGACGATGGCGGTCAGCACGATCAATGCCACAACGCGCGGCTTCGTCAGCGCCAGGTAGAGGCGCCAGCGTCCGGGAGCGGGTGAAGGCAGGATGGTGTCGTGAGTGGCCAAGGTATCGGAGGCGAAAACCCTGCGCACAGGGGGCAGGCAGTTTATCAGATGGCCCCACCAGGCTTGCCGCGTTAGTTCCTCACCGCGCGGGCGCAGGCCCAGATTTCCACGCGCCGGCAGCCCGCGTCTTTCAGGGCCAGCGCGGCCGCGGCCGCTGTGTGGCCAGTGGTCATGACGTCGTCCAGCAGCGCGACATGTTGCGGCATGGCCGCGCGGTGCCGCGCCTGGAAGGCCCCCGCCAGGTTTGCCGCTCTTTCGGCGGCAGTGAGGTCGCTCTGCGCCTGCGTGTGGCGCAGGCGTTCCAGCAGGTCCGCGCGCACCGGCAGTGGCCGGGCCGATGCATCGCGCAGGCGCGGCGCCAGATGCCGGGCGATTTCCACGCACTGGTTGAAGCCGCGTTCGCGGTAACGCGAAGCATGCAGCGGGATGGGCACCAGACATTGCGGCAGTGCGCGGCCGCTTTCCGCGTAGCGCCGCGCAAACAGCATGCCCAGCACGCGCGCGCAGGCGAGCTCGTGGCGGAACTTGAGATTGGTGATCAGCAGGTCGACGGGATCCTCGTATCTGAACAGGCAGAACGCCGCATCGAAAGGTGGTGGATGGTTGCGGCAGCGCGCGCAGCCCGCTGGTGCATGCGGCTCGGCACAGCGCGGACAGGGGGCAGCCAGCCGCGTGCCGGCCTGTTCGCAGTGGAGGCAGAGATCCATGCCCCAGATCTCATCCAGCCGCTGGCCGTCACCCAGGCACAGCGCGCACACCGGCGGCGCGATGAGGCCGGTGAGCGACTGGGCAAGTGCGAGCAGCATGCCTGAAGCATCGCACCGACGCGGCACGATGGCCGGATCCCTAAGTGGCCTGTAGCGGCATAAATCAGCCGCGCAGGCAGGCTAGACTTCGGCGATGACCGCGAACACTTTCAACCGCATCAACGAGCAGGTGGGCCGCCATCGCTGGACCATCTGCGCGCTGGTGTTCTTCGCCACCACCATCAACTACATCGATCGCAATGTGCTGGGCCTGCTCAAGCCCGTGCTGTCGGGCGAAGGTGTGTTTGGCGCCGACAAGGCTTTGCAGGAGGACAACTACGCCAATGTGGTGATCTGCTTCCAGTTCGCCTACGCCGTCGGCATGGTGCTGGCGGGCCGCATGATCGATTGGCTCGGAACAAAGTCGGGGTATGCGTACTCGCTCATCGGCTGGAGCCTTGCCGCGATCGGTCATGCCTTCGGGCATCACACCTGGAGCTTCGGGTTCTGGCGCGCGGCGCTGGGCTTCACCGAAGCCGGCAATTTCCCCGCTGCGAACAAGACCATCGCCGAGTGGTTCCCGAAGAAGGAGCGTGCCCTTGCCACGGGCCTCTACAACTCCGGCGCCAACATAGGCGCCATCGTCGCGCCATTGACGGTGCCGTACATCGCATCTGCCTGGGGATGGGAGTGGGCTTTCATTCTTACTGGCGCGGTGGGCCTGTTGTGGCTGGTGTTCTGGTATCGCAGCTATGAATCGCCGGCCGCGAAACTCGCGGGTGGCAGCCTGGGCAAGGCCGAGTACGACTACATCCACAGCGATCCGGAAGAGGCAGCGGCCGGCGCTGTCGCGCAGGTTCGATGGGGCAGGTTGCTCGGATTTCGCCAGACCTGGGCATTCGCGCTCGGCAAGTTCATGACAGATCCGGTTTGGTGGTTCTACCTCTTCTGGCTGCCCGCCTTCCTCAATGAAGAGAACGCGCGGAAGGTGGCCGGGTACACGGCCGCGAACCCCGGGTTCACAGGTGATGCCGCGTCGGTTCCCGGTTACATCAGCTGGCCCGTGGCGGTGGCCGTGGTCTATCTCATCTCGACGGCGGGTTCGGTGTTCGGTGGCTGGCTGCCGAAGCGCTTCGCGCAGAGCGGCATGGATCTGAATCGCGCGCGCAAACTGTCCATGTTCCTGTTCGCGCTGGGGCCGCTGTCGGTGCTGCTGGCCTCGCGCCTCGGAGAAATCCACATCTGGCTGGCGGTGCTGACCATCGGCATCGCGACTGCCTCGCACCAGGCCTGGTCGGCCAATATTTTCACCACGGTGTCGGACATGTTCCCCAAGCGTGCGGTGGCGTCGGTCACCGGCATCGGCGGCATGGCAGGCGCCATCGGCGGCATCCTGATCTCCAAACTTGCCGGCAAGCTGCTGGCGCACTACACCGGCCAGGGTCAGATCGAAGTGGGCTACGGCATCCTGTTCATGGTGTGTGGCCTGGCCTATGTGCTGGCCTGGCTGGTCATGCACGCGCTGGTGCCGAAATTCAGGCTGGTCGAACTGGATTGATCATCGATTAACCAATTGTCGACCACGAATCGCCTGATAGGTTGACACTTCCCGGTCGTCCCGTGAACATCGCCCGATGAGCACGGCAGCAAACGAACTCGGCACCGCGAAATTCAACGCCCTGCGCCACGACTGGCGCCTGCCGGAAGTGGAGGCGCTGTTCGCGCTGCCCTTCCTGGACCTGATGTTCCGCGCGCAGCAGGTGCATCGCGCCTTCCATGCGGCGAACCGGGTGCAGATGAGCACCTTGCTCTCCATCAAGACCGGTGGCTGCCCCGAGGACTGCGCCTACTGTCCGCAGAGCATTCACTACGACACCGGCGTGGCGCGCGATGACATGCTGCCGGTGGAAGCCGTGGTCGAGGCGGCGCGCAAGGCGCAGGCCGCCGGCGCCACGCGATTCTGCATGGGGGCCGCGTTCCGTTCGCCGAAGAAGAAGGACATCGAGCGCGTCGCCACCATGATCCGCGAAGTGAAGGCGCTCGGTCTCGAGTCCTGCGCCACGCTGGGCATGCTCACTCCCGACCAGGCGCATGAGCTCAAGGACGCGGGCCTCGACTACTACAACCACAATGTCGACAGCTCCGAAGAGTTCTACAAGCAGATCATCTCGACGCGCACCTACCAGCATCGGCTGGATACGCTCGAAGCCGTGCGCAATGCCAACCTCAAGGTATGCAGCGGCGGCATCGTGGGCATGGGCGAGACGCGCACCGATCGCGCCGGCATGCTGGTGACGCTGGCCAATATGCCCGAGCATCCGCAGAGCGTGCCCATCAACCAGCTGGTCCAGGTGCAGGGCACTCCGCTGGCGGAAGATGCGAAACCCGGCGAAAGCCACGGCGTCGATGGCTTCGAGTTCGTGCGCACCATCGCCGTGGCGCGCATCCTGATGCCCGCGGCGCAGGTGCGCCTGTCGGCGGGACGCGAGGCCATGAGCGATGAAATGCAGTCGCTGGCATTCATGGCCGGCGCGAATTCCATCTTCTACGGTGAGAAGCTGCTCACCACCGGCAATCCGGATGTGGCGCGTGACCGCGCGCTGCTCGCGAAACTCGGCATCGAATCCGAAACGCAGGCGCAGACCGACGCGCGATGAAGCGCAGCGCTGCGGTAACCGCGCTGCTGGCCAGTCTGGACCAGGCCCAGCAGCGACGTCGGCGACGCAGCGTCGAAAGCTTCGCAACCAGTGGCTCGATTCTCGAACCCGTCGTCGCTGGCCAGCGGGTCATCAATTTCTGCAGCAATGACTATCTGGGCATCGCGGGCGATGCGCGCGTTGCGGCCGCCATGCAGTCCGCCGCAGCGGGCTGGGGCGTGGGCGCTGGCGCCGCGCACCTGGTCACCGGTCACACCCATGAGCATCGCGCGCTGGAGGAAGAGCTTGCGGCATTCACCGGGCGCGAAGCGGCATTGCTGTTCTCGAGCGGCTACATGGCGAATGTCGGCGTGATCACCGCGTTGTCCGCGCGCGGCGAAGTGATATTGCAGGACCGGCTCAATCACGCCTCGCTCATCGATGGCGCGCGACAGTCCGATGCAGTCATGCAAAGGTACCTGCACGGCGATGCCGGTGATGCGGCGCGACTTCTGCACGACGCGGCGGGCAAAGTCAGCCTCATCGCAACAGACGGCGTCTTCAGCATGGATGGCGACATCGCGCCGCTGAGGGAACTGGCCGCGCTTGCCGAGCAGCATGATGCCTGGCTGCTGGTGGACGATGCACATGGCTTCGGTGTGCTGGGTGCGCAGGGAGAAGGCAGCGTGAAACTGGCGGGCCTCGATGCCACGGAAGTGCCACTGCTCGTGGGCACGCTGGGCAAGGCATTCGGCAGTTTCGGCGCCTTTGTAGCGGGTTCGCAGGATGTCATCGATCTCGTCATGCAAAGGGCGCGCAGCTACATCTACACCACGGCGTTGCCGCCTGCAGTTGCCGCCGCGACCCGCGCGTCGCTGCGGATCGTCATCAATGAAGGCTGGCGCCGTGACAGACTGGTCAGTCTCATCGCGCGTTTTCGCGCCGGCGCGGCGCAACTTGCTCTGCCGCTTCTGCCTTCCACCACTGCGATCCAGCCCGTCGTGCTGCCGGGCGCTGAGCGCTGCATGGCCGCAAGTCGAACGCTCATGGAACGCGGCTTCTGGGTCAGCGCCATCCGTCATCCAACCGTGCCCGCCGGCACGGAGCGCCTGCGCGTGACGATTTCGGCCGGGCACTCTGAGCAACAGGTGGATGCGTTGCTCGGTGCATTGCAGGTCGCCGCAAGGACGGTGCAGGCATGAGTTTCCGGTTGCATGTGGAGAAGCGTCCCCGCTCTGCGGCAGCTGCGGCTGCGCAGACTGCAACGTTGGCGGCTCTGCCGCTGGTCTGCCTGCATGGCTGGGGCATGAACCTGCGAGTCTTTGACCTGCTGCGCGATCAACTGGCCGATACCTGCGAAACCTGGGCCGTGGATCTCGCGGGCCACGGAAAAAGCAGCTGGGATCCCGGCCACGCGGACTTCGAGGCGCAGGTGGACGATGTGCTCGCCCTGCTGCCTCGGCGCTGCGTGCTGCTCGGCTGGTCTTTCGGCGGCAAGCTTGCGTTCGCCATCGCGGCGCGCAGGCCCGAGCGGATCGCAGCGCTGGTGCTGGTATCGTTCGCACCGAAATTCTCGCAGTCAGCCGACTGGCCCCATGGCATGGAGGCCACTTCGATGCGGGCTTTCCGTGCTGTGCTGGAGCAGGACTGGCAGCAGACGCTCTCCGATTTCATCTGGCTGCAGCTGCGCGGCAGCCGCAATGCGGAAGCCTCGCAACGGATCATCGAATCGGCTCTGCAGGAGCAGGCCGCACCGAACCCTGAAGCTTTGCGCAATGGCCTCGACCTGCTCGATGCGACAGACCTGCGCGCGCTGGTCAATGAAATCGCTCAGCCGGTTCTCATCATCAGCGGCCAGAACGACCGCGTCGCATCACCGGGAGCCGCGCGCTGGCTGGCGCAGGCGTTGCGGCAGGCACGGCTGGTCGAGATACCGCGCGCCGGGCACGCACCATTCGTGTCGCACTATCCGGAAGTCGCCGACGCGGTGCACGCTTTCCTTGCCGGCGAAGTGCCCGCATGAGCGCGCCTACCGGAATCGAGCCCGCTGCCGTCGCGCGCAGCTTCGGTGCGGCGAGCCGCAGCTATGACGCCGCAGCAGTTCTGCAGACCGCCGTGCGTGATGAGTTGCTGTCGAGATTGGACCTGCTTCAAGGCGCGTCACCGCGTGCGATTCTGGATCTGGGCGCTGGCACGGGCCTCGCCGCGGTGGAGATGAAGCGGCGCTATCGCAATGCCGTGGTCACGGCCGCCGATATCGCCGTGCCCATGCTGCAGGTGGCGCGGGGCCGCAGTCGCTTCTGGCGGCCCATCCGCTGTGTGGAGGCCGACGCGCATGCGCTGCCCTTCGAGTCCGCCAGTTTCGATCTGGTGTTCACCAGCCTGATGCTGCAATGGCTGCAGCCACCGGACACCGCGCTGAGTGAAATCCGCCGCGTGTTGAAGCCCGGCGGCCTGCTGCTGGCAAGCAGCTTCGGGCCGGAGACGCTGCAGGAGTTGCGCGCTGCCTGGGCCGCCGCAGACAGTGGCGTGCACGTGAACGAGTTCATCGACATGCACGATCTGGGCAGTGCGCTGGCGCGCGCGGGTTTCGCAGAGCCCGTGCTCGATGTGGATCGGCACCTGCGACACTATGCGGATGCGCGCGCGTTGATGCGCGAACTCAAGGCCCTGGGAGCGCACAACCTGAATCCGCAGCGATCGCGCGGTCTCACTGGCCGCCAGGTATTCCAGCGCATGAACAATGCCTACGAGGCACAGCGGCGCCCTGAGGGTTTGCCCGCGACCTGGCAGGTGGTCTATGCGGTCACCTGGGCGGGCAATACGCCAGTGGGTGCAGAATCTCGGGATGCTCCGGGCGAAGCACGCATCAATGTCGAAAGCCTGCGTGGCAGCCTGAGACGCCGCTGATGCCAGCCGCCGCCGCAGCATTGCATCCGCAGCTCTGCCAAAGCCTTTTCGTCACGGGCACCGACACCGGCGTGGGCAAGACCTGGGTGGTGTCGCAACTGCTCAGGGCAATGTCTGCAAGCGGCCACAAGGTCGCCGGCATGAAGCCCGTGGCCGCCGGGGTCATCGATACGGCTGATGGGCCGCGCAATGACGATGCACTGGCATTGCTGGCCGCGGGCAATGTCGACCTGCCATACCAGCTGGTCAATCCCGTGTGCCTGCAGCGCGCGACATCACCGCATCTGGCCGCGGCGGAAAGCGGCTTTGCCGTGGATTCCGGCACCATCCTGCAGGCCTACGAACTGATCCGCAGCAGGGCTGATTTGATCGTGGTGGAGGGTGCGGGCGGCTGGCTGGTTCCCATCGGCCCGGCGGCGCCGGGCACCAGTGGACCGACCATGCAGGACCTCGCCCAGGCTCTGGGCTTGCCGGTGCTGCTGGTGGTGGGAATCCGGCTGGGTGCCCTGAATCATGCGCTGCTGACCGCCGATGCCATACGACGCAGCGGCCTGCCATTCTTGGGATGGGCCGCGAATTGCCTGGATCCTGGCTTCGTCGACATGGAACGCTACATAGAATCAATCGCGTTGCGGCTGCCCGAGCCACTGCTCTGGCGCAGCTAGCTCTGTCCCGGGCAACGGCCGCAGGTTAAACTGCCGGGTCAGCGAGGCGGCGACCTGAAGGGGCTACCTCGCGCCAAGAACTGTCTCATTCAAGGGCAATCGATGCTTCGTAAAACCGCTATTCCGGGTGCCATCGCGGCCGCCCTGGCCGTAACTGCAGCTCCGGCGCACGCCGCCTGGGGCGGCCTGAACATGCCGACCGGCGTGACCACCCTCTCCGGGGAGATCTACTCGCTGCACATGCTGATCTACTGGATCTGCGTCGTCATCGGCATCGTGGTCTTCGGGGTGATGGTTTATTCCCTCGTGAATTTCCGCAAATCCCAGGGCGCCGTGCCGGACACGAAGATGGTCCACAGCACCAAGGCCGAAATCATCTGGACCATCATTCCCGTGGTGATCCTGGTGGGCATGGCGGTGCCGGCAGCCAGCACGTTGATCAAGATCGAGGACGCCTCGAACACCGACATCACCATCAAGGTCACGGCCTACCAGTGGAAGTGGCAGTACGAATACCTGGGCCAGGACGTCAGCTTCTTCTCCACGCTGGCGCGCGAAAGTGACGCGGCCCGTCAGCTCGATTCCGGACAGGACCCCAACAAGGTCGAAAACTACCTGCTCGACGTGGATAACCGTCTGGTGGTGCCCGTGGGCAAGAAAGTGCGCCTGCTGGTGACCTCGCAGGATGTGATCCACGCCTGGTGGGTGCCGGCGCTGGCCGTCAAGAAGGACGCCATCCCCGGCATGATCAATGAGTTGTGGTTCAACATCCGGCCGGACAAGGCCGGCGTGTATCGCGGGCAGTGCGTCGAGCTCTGCGGTCGGGATCACGGCTTCATGCCCATCGTGGTCGAGGCCAAGTCCGAGGCGGATTACGCCGCCTGGCTGGCGTCGAAGAAGGCGCCCGCTCCCGCGGCGGCCCCAGCAGTGGCCGCCAACGCCGCCAACTGATCCGCAACCGAATTCAGAACTGAGTAACGCACATGGCCATTTCCGCACACGCTGATCATGCCGACCACGCTGACCACGGTCCCGCCAAGGGTTTCCTCAAGCGCTGGGTATTCACCACCAATCACAAGGACATCGGCACGATGTACCTGGTGTTTGCCGGGGTGATGTTCTTCCTTGGCGGCGCCATGGCGATGGTGATCCGCGCCGAGCTCTTCAAGCCCGGGCTGCAGTTTGTCGATCCGCAGTTCTTCAACTCCATGACCACCATGCATGCGCTGGTCATGATCTTCGGCGGCGTGATGCCCGCGTGGGTCGGCCTTGCCAACTGGATGGTCCCGATGCAGGTGGGCGCGCCCGACATGGCCCTGCCGCGCATGAACAACTTCAGCTTCTGGATCCTGCCCTTTGCATTCGCGCTGCTGCTGGGCGGCATCCTCACCGGCGGCGGCCTGCCCGCCGGCGGCTGGACGCTGTACCCGCCGCTGTCACTGCAGGGTGGCGACAGCTTCCCGATGGCCATCTTCGCCATCCACATGATGGGTATCTCGTCGATCATGGGCGCCATCAACGTGATCGTCACCCTGATGAACATGCGCGCGCCGGGCGTCACGCTGCTGCGGATGCCGCTGTTCGCCTGGACCTGGCTGATCACCGCGTACCTGCTGATCCTGGTGATGCCGGTGCTCGCGGGCGCGGTCACCATGCTGCTCACCGATCACTTCTTCGGCACCACATTCTTCAGCGCCAGTGGTGGTGGCGATCCGGTGATGTTCCAGCACATCTTCTGGTTCTTCGGCCACCCCGAGGTCTACATCCTGATCCTGCCGGCATTCGGCGTGGTGTCGGAGATCATCCCGACCTTCTCGCGCAAGCCGCTGTTCGGCTACGAATCCATGGTGTACGCGACGGCCTCGATCGGCTTCCTCTCGTTCATCGTGTGGGCGCACCATATGTTCACGGTGGGCATGCCGCTGGCCGGCCAGCTGTTCTTCATGCTGACCACCATGCTCATCGCCGTGCCAACGGGTGTGAAAGTGTTCAACTGGACTGCGACCATGTGGAAGGGTTCGATCACCTTCGAGCCGCCCATGCTGTTTGCCGTCGCGTTCCTGTTCCTCTTCACCATCGGCGGATTCTCGGGGCTGATGCTGGCCATCGTGCCCGCCGACTTCCAGTATCACGACACCTACTTCGTGGTGGCGCACTTCCACTACGTGCTGGTGCCCGGCGCCATCTTCGCCATCATGGCCGGCGTGTACTACTGGCTGCCCAAGTGGTCCGGCCACATGTACAACATGACGCTCGCCAAGTGGCATTTCTGGCTGTCGGTGATCTTCGTCAACGTGCTGTTCTTCCCGCAGCACTTCCTGGGGCTCGCTGGCATGCCGCGCCGCATCCCGGATTATTCAACGCAGTTCTCCGAATGGAACATGATCTCGTCCCTCGGCGCGTTCGGTTTCGGTCTGTCGCAGCTGCTCTTCCCGTACCTGATCATCCAGTGCGTGCGCGGCGGCCAGAAGGCCACCGGCCGCGTCTGGGAAGGCGCACATGGTCTGGAATGGGAGCTGCCTTCACCGGCGCCGTACCACAGCTGGGAATCGCCACCTTCGATGGCAGTGGTGGAGAGCGGCACCGTTGGGCATTGATCCCATCCAACGTCGCCGCATCCGCAACACGGCGTTGTGGCTGACGGCCTTTGCGGTGGCGGTCTACGTGGCGTTCATCGTGAGCTTCATCAAGACGCACCAGTGAACGATCCCCAGAACAAACCCGCATCGCATCGGCGGCTAGCGCTCACGCTGTGGGCGCTTGCGCTGGGCGCCTTCGGCTTCGGCTTTGCGCTGGTGCCGCTGTACGACCTGCTGTGCGCAGTCACCGGCTATGGCGACCGCAAGGAGCTGACTCGCGCCAGCGGGGAATCCGCGACCGTCGATGATTCCCGCGTGGTCACCGTGGAGTTCGTGGCCAACCTGCCCACCGTGGGCAGCTGGGAGTTCGCGCCCGTAGTGGAGAGCATGCAGGTTCATCCGGGCCGCCTGTACGAGGCGAAGTTCGTGGCCCGCAACCAGACCGGCCATGCGACCTGGGCGCAGGCGGTGCCCGATATCGCGCCGTCCAAAGCCACGCCGTTCTTCCGCAAGACCGAATGTTTCTGCTTCAAGCCACAGCAGTTTGCCATGGGCGAGGCCAAGGACATGCCGGTGCGTTTCTTCATCGATCCCGCGCTGCCGAAGTACGTGGATCGCATCACGCTGGCTTACACTTTTTACGACACACAGGGGCCGGTAGCCCGGCGCTAATCACATGAGCACACACGACACGCACGACGCAGGCCGCTACTACATTCCGCATGGCAGCAAGCTGCCCATCCTGGGTTCCATAGGCCTGTTCACGCTCATGCTCGGCGCGGTGACCTTCATGAACGAGTGGGCGGCCGGCTGGGCATTCCTGCCCGGCGCGTTGCTCATCGCGCTGATGTTCATCTCCTGGTTCCGCGTGGTGATCGGCGAGAACCAGGCGGGCACCTACAACCTCGAGGTCGATCGTTCGTTCCGCATGGGCATGATGTGGTTCATCATGTCCGAGGTGCTGTTCTTCGCGGTGTTCTTCGGCGCGCTGTTCTATGCGCGCAACCTGTCGGTGCCCTGGCTGTCTGGCGAAGGCGTGAAGGTCTTCAACAAGCTGCTGCTGTGGCGCGATTTCGACGCGGCCTGGCCCACCAACGGTCCGGGCGTCATCGGCGGCAAGGCCGATGGCAGTTTCGAGACCATTCCGGCCTTCGGCCTGCCGGCGTGGAACACCGCCATCCTGCTGACTTCAGGCGTCACCATCACCATCGCGCATCACGCCTTGCGGGCGGGAAATCGCGCGGTGCTGAACATCTTCCTCGCCGCGACCTTCCTGCTGGGCTTCCTGTTCGTGTACCTGCAGGCCACCGAGTACATGCATGCCTACCACGCGCTGGGCCTGAAGCTGTCCACCGGAATCTACGGCGCCACGTTCTTCATGCTGACGGGATTCCACGGCCTGCACGTGACCATCGGCGCGATCATGCTGACGGTGATCTGGGGCCGCACCATGAAGGGCCATTTCACGCCGCAGCGTCACTTCGCCTTTGAGGCGGTGGCCTGGTACTGGCACTTCGTCGACGTGGTCTGGCTGATCCTGTTCGTATTCGTCTACTGGATCTGACCGTTCTGCAGGTTGTGTGGACGGATGTAACCCATCTTCCACGCAATCAGCAGCAGCAGGAACAGCGCGACTGACAGGCCGATGCGCCAGGTGAGGGCGCGCAGCATCTTCTGCGAATCCCCCTTGCCGCGTGAGAGCTGGAACAGCGCCGAGCCCAGGCTCCAGATGATGGCGATGAGCACGGCGATGATGAAGAGTCTTGCGAGATCCATCGCCTGATTATAGAGCCCGTCCGTCTGGGTAAGGATTGAATTGGCAACCACCTTCGCGCCCCGCTGGTACTTCGTGCTGCTGACCGTGGTGGCGATGGCCGTGTTCATCCTGCTCGGGTTCTGGCAATGGCATCGCGGCGAGTACCGCAGCGCGCAATGGCAGGCCTATGCCAGTGCCAATGTGCCGGCAACGGAAGCCACGGCAGCCATGGTCGGAAACCTGCCGCGCTTTTCGCATGTATTCGTGCGTGGCGAGTTCGACAGCGAACGGCAGTTCCTGCTCGACAATATCTCCCATGCCGGTGCGCCCGGTTACGAAGTGCTGTCGATACTGCAGCTCGCCGATGGCAGTCGGCTGCTGGTGAATCGCGGCTGGGTGCCTTTCTCGGGGTTTCGCGAGCGGCTGCCGGACATAAAGCTTCCCCGCGAGGGCACGCAGCGCATCGCCGGTCGAATCTCGGATCTGCCCGTGGCGGGCATTGCGGCGGGGCTGCAGGCCCCGGCCATGGAGGGGAGCTGGCCGCGGGTCACCAGCTTTCCCACGCATGCCCAGCTGCAACAGGCGCTGGGAACGGACTTGCTCGCGCCCGTGCTGCTTCTGGATGCAGATTCGGGTCCCGGGTATCTTCGGGACTGGCACCCGCCGGGAATACCGCCGGAGCGGCATTACTCCTATGCCGTGCAGTGGTGGGCGTTCGCGCTCCTGGCGCTGGGCCTGTTGATTGGATTGAACCTGAAGAGAAGAGATGACTGAATCCCACAACCCGCGCCGGACACTGCTGCTTCTTGCCGCGCTGTTCTTTGTGCCGCTGGCGGCCGCGTTCATCCTGTACTACGGCGTTGGTTGGCGTCCATCTGCCGGCACCAACCACGGCGAGCTGTTGAAGCCAGTGCGGCAGATGCCGGAAATATTTGCGCCATTTCTGGGAAAGTGGACCCTGGTCTATGTGGGCGATGGCAGGTGCGATGCGGACTGCCGACAGGCGCTGGTGTTTGCGCGCCAGACACGCCTGTCGCTGAACAAGGACATGGATAGGGTGAATCGCCTGCTGCTCACCACGGGCAACTGCTGCGACCTTGCCTATGTGGACAAGGAACACCCGGGTTTGAAGGTGAACGACATCAGCGAGTCCAAGGAGGATCTGGCTGAATGGCTGGCCCTGCTGCCGCCTGACCAGGGGCACTGGCTCTACATCATCGATCCGCTCGGCAACATCGTGATGCGTTACGACGTGCGCAAGGAACCACGCGGATTGCTCGACGATCTCAAGAAGCTGCTGAAGCTCTCGCACATCGGATAGCCGCGTGTACCGCATCATCGTGTTGAGAAGGTTGGCTCTTGCGGCGATGCTGCTCGCATTCTGCGTTGTCGTGTTCGGCGCCTATGTGCGATTGACCGCAGCGGGGCTCGGCTGCCCGGACTGGCCCGGCTGCTACGGCCATGTCACTCCCACGGCCGCAGCTGCGGCCGGCGCGGGAACGGTGGACGCGCCCTTGCATGAGGGCAAGGCCTGGCGCGAGATGATCCATCGCTATCTCGCCTCAACGCTGGGCCTGCTGATCGTCGGCATCGCGTTGCTCGCGTGGCGCTGGCGTCGTCAGGGCATGCCCGTGGTGCTGTCGCTGGTGCTGGTGGGCATGGTGATTTTCCAGGGGCTGCTCGGCATGTGGACAGTCACCCTGCTGCTGAAACCGCTGATCGTGACGCTGCACCTCATATTCGGACTCACCACGCTGTCGTTGCTGTGGTGGCTGTGGCTGAGTTTGCGGCGACGATCTTCGGATCCCTGGTCGGGCACGCGTTCTGCATTGGGTGGTGGCAGCACCGCGGCGCTGTTGCGGCCTGCGCCACGATTCCTGCAGCGGCTGGCCATGGTCGCGCTGATCGCGCTGGTGATTCAGATCACGCTCGGCGGCTGGACCAGCACCAACTATGCTGCAGTCGCCTGCCCGGACTTTCCAAAGTGCCAGGCCAGCTGGTGGCCGCATGCCGATTTTGGCGAAGGCTTCGTGATCTGGCGCGGACTGGGGATCAACTACGAAGGCGGCGTGCTCGACCACCCCGCGCGCGTGGCCATACACTTCACGCACCGGCTGGGCGCAGTGGTCGCCACGCTGGCGCTGCTGCTCGCCGTTGCCATGACCCTGCGCATACGTCGAGATGGCAGCAGCCGTTTCGCCGCCATCGCGGCACTGGCTGCGCTGGCGCTGCAGCTGGTCATCGGCAGCCTGATGGTGCTGAAGGGGTTTCCTTTGTGGCTGGCGACTGCGCATAACGCCGGAGCGGCGTTGCTGCTGCTGGCGGCGCTGGCGTTGAACCGGGCGCTACGCAGGTCGTAGATACATTCCTTCCTCGCGCTAATCGCGGAAGTTTGTCAGCGACTCCACCTGCACGGAGGTCGCAAACGGCCCGTCAGTCACGCGCAGCTGCACGCCGACCTTGCCCAGTTCCGCGGCGAAGGCCGTCCAGTCCATGTCGCCATCCAGCAGACCCTTCACGATGCGGTGCGCATCAGCGGATGAGTCGAGGAAAGCACGGGGTTTCACGCCTGACTGCTTGTGGCGCCTGGCGTCGGCAAACAGCGTCCGCCAGGTGCGCATCAGGGTGTCTTCTCCCCTTGATTTGGCGCGGGCGACTGCGTCGTAGACGAACTGCAGCACCAGGCCACAGTCGTAGCTGACGGCGTCTTGGGCATTCGCCGCTCCCGACGGGACGCCCATCGTGCGCGCGCAGGCGCTGATCCACTCCGGTACCTCGGTGCTTAACAGGCTGGCCGTTGCCTGCTGCCGCTCCGCCCTGGCGAGCTTCAGCAGGTAGTCGGCCGCTGCTTCGGTAAAGGCGTCGGTCCGGGCCTGCTCGGGAATCCTGCGAAGCATCTGCTCCCGCGCGACTTCGTCCCAAAGGGCCTCGCGCTGGTGCTTCGGAAAGTCCTGCTCCCAGGAAGGACCATTGAACAAGAGGAGGCTGGTCTTGCTCAGGCCGCGCACAAGCCGGATGTCGTTGCCTGCGGCCTCCGGCAGCCACACCACGAAAACCGTGCCCGGTGAACTTCCAAGATTCCGGGAAAACTGATTGAAGAGAGGATCATGGAGATCGCGCAGTTCCTGCCGCAGATGCTGTGGAACCGCATCGGCGAAGATGAGGTCGTTGTGCCGGCTCTTAACGGTGCGATTGCAGTCTCCAAACTGGTCACCCAGCAGGATGAAGTGGTCGTGGAAGCTCTCTGCACCGATTCCGAGACGGACTTCCGGGTCGCAGCGCTGGGTTTCCGGGTCCATGGCATTTTTCAACGTGACCGACAGTGGCTGATTTGAGTTCTCAAGACGCACGTAGTCGTAGTTGAACAGCGATGTCGTCGCGTTGATTGGAATGAGCGCCGGCAAGCCGTCGGCTTCATCCTTGCCGGCAAAGAACTCCAGGGTGAAGGGTGTGATCATGGCTGCCCCTTCCTTGGTGAGTCGATCCGGCTTGAGTTTCAAGCCGGAGTTCTGGCCGTCGGCGAGTCGTCGTGCGTCCGACGCTCGAAAGCGGATCTCGCGCTGCTGGGTGAAGGGCTGTACCCGCAAACTGATCAAGCCATCGCCAGCTTTGGTGCGCCGCGTGACTGTGACGACATCGGGATATTTCATCGTCCGCGGATTCTGGATCTGTTGCTGCAGCTCAAGTTCGCCCTCGTCCACGATGTCATCAAGCGCATCGGGCGCCGCCATGTTCGCGGTCTGCGCAATGGCTGCGCCGCTGGCGAGAACGGCAACATATGCGACCCACACCGCGATGAGTCGGGCAAAGCTCATGTCTCAGCGCTGGTCACGAAAGTCCGCCAGCGATTGCACCTGCACGAATGGCACAGTCTGCCCGGTGGTCACGCGCAGTTGCACGCCCAACTTGGCCAGTTCCAGCGCGAAGTCAGTCCAGTCCACGACGCCATTCAGCAGGCCCTGCGCGATGCGATGAGCCTCCGCGGATGAGTTGAGGAATGCAGTAAATGCAACACCGTCCTGCCTGCGGCGGTAGGCATCGGCAAGCAACGTGCGCCACGTGCGCATCACGGTGTCTTCTCCCTTTGATTTCGCTCGGGCGACCGCGTCGTAGACAAACTGCACCACCAGCGCGCAGTCGTAGCTGGAGTTTCCCAGCGGAGCATTGGCCGCGCTTGCCCGCAGGCTCATCGCACGCGCGCATTCAGCGATCCATTTCGGTATTTCGGTAGTCAGCCATCGGCCAGTGGCCTGCTGTCGCTCCGCCCTGGCGAGCCCCAGCAGGTAGTCGGCTGCCGCTTCGGTGATGACATCGCTCCGGCGGATCCTGTGCGCGATCTGTTCACTTGCGACGTCCTCCCAAAGCGCGTCGCGCTGCAGCGCCGTGAAGCCACGCTCCCACGACGGGCCGTTGAACACCAGCAGACTGGTCCTGTTCATGGTGGGCACAAGCCGAAAGTCATTGCGTGGAGACTCCGGCCGCCAGATCACGAACACGATCCCGGGTTCACTGCCGAGGTTCCTTGCAAACTGGTTGTAGACGGGATCGTAGAGATCATGCAGTTCCTGGCGGAGGCGCTGCGGAACCGTATCGGCAAAGATGAGCTCGCCCTCCCGGCTGTTCACGGTGCGATTGCAGTCTCCATAGCGGTTCCCCAGCAGGACGAAGCGGTCGTGGAAGTCTTCCACGTCGTTGGCAAGGCTCACTGCGCTGACGCAGCGGCGCGTCTCCGGGTGCATGACGTTTCTCAACGTCGCCATCTGCGGTTGCGCGGAGTTCACAACGCGCGCGTAGTCGATGTTGAACAGCGAGGTCGTGGCATTGATGGGAATGACCGCGGGCAGATCATTGGCCTCATCCTTGCCGGCGGTGTACTCCAGCGTGGCACTGCGAATCCGCGACCCGACTTCCACGGCAAGCCGATCGCGCTGCAGCTCCAGTTTGGGGTTCGCGTTCGCGGCAAGGTGCCGCGCGTCGGACGGTGGAAGGTGGATCTCGCGCTGCGGGGTGTGGAGCTGTACCCGTGCACGGACCGAGCTGTCACCTGCACCGGTGGTGCTGCGCATGATCGTGGTCACATCGGGATTTTCAATCCGGCGCGGCAATTGGGCTTGCCGCTGTCGCTCGGGGTCGCTCTCGGCGACGACTTCATCGAGCGCGTCCGTTGCTGGCGGCCGCTGTGCGGAGACTCGAGCAACAGGCGCCCCGACAGGTGGGGCTGGCGCCAGTGCTTCACGTTCCGCTCTGGCGTCCTCTTCGGCTTTGGTGATCTCTTCCGGTGATTCTTCCGAGGTCACCTCATTCAGGCGATCACCCAGGCCCGATCCCTTGCCCGGCGCTATCCGGCGCAGCGTCAGCATGATGCTGGAGAACGGCGGGCCAATATCCTTCGGGCCCTTCTCGACGTCGATCCACATGTACAGGAGCGAAGAGTCGGCTTTGGCTTCGATGCGGAAGATCCGCTCGCAGCCCCCCAGGATGCCGGGCTCGTTCACACAGGACGTCCGGAAGATGGCCCGGTTGCCGGCGCTGGCGCCCAGGCCGCCCTCTGCCAGCCCCTTGTTATCCACTATCAGGTGATTGATCGCGGGATAGAGAGGATGGAGTCCAAACATGGCCATCGACGGGTCGAGGTAGGGCAGTGCGCCCGGCACGAGCCCGGATGTATACGAGCCCGCATCCCCATTTTCGGAAGTCACTACCGTCCAAATCTCCAGCCACGATATTTTGAATATGCACTGCACACCGGCACCGGTGCCGACACCGACGCAGTCGCCCGTGCCCTTTATCGTCTGGCATGGCATGGTGAGTATCGAGGCGCCTGGCGCTCCGCAGTCGCCGTTGGCCGGCACCTGGACCACGCCCTCGAAACTGAACCGGCCCACCAGCCGCTTCAGCCAGACGTCCATCTCCACCGGCGCGGCGGCCTCGTGCATCCATTCAGACGCATTGCGTGCCTGCGCCCCGGCATCGTTGCCGTGCAGCAGCGTGCCGGCAGCCAGCAGTGCCAGCGCCTGGATGCGGATGCCGTTCATTGTCGCCCGGAGCGGCTCCATGCTCTTGGATTTGTTCAACATTCAAGCTCTTCCCGGGCTTGATATTCTTGTCTTTCAGAGGCTGAGCCAGCAGATATGAACGGAAGCTGAACCAAAAAGGAAGCCCAGCCTATGCGCGGCGGCGGGCCCGCCTGCAGCATGTTGTCGCCGATCGGCCGGTAACGCTACTCTCCGCCGCTCAGGAACGGGTTCATTTTGAGGATGGGGGTTGATGCCGTGAGCAAGCCATATCGTTCAGTCCTTCTTGCATCGCTGGTTCCAGCAGTCCTGCTGGGCGGCGTGATGGCTGTGGTGCAAGCCCAGAATGCGGGACCAGCAGCCACGCGCTGGTCTGACCCTGCCAGCTGGCCCAACAAGAAGGTGCCCGCGGCCGGCGAGAAGGTGGAGATCGCCAGTGGCAGGAATGTGATCCTGGACGTCAGCCCGCCAGCGCTGGGCGGTGTGACGATCAATGGCAAGCTCAGCTTCTCCAACAACGCCGACATTGAACTCACCACTGAGTGGGTCATGGTGCACGGCGAACTGCAGATCGGCACCGAAGCCGCACCCCACACCCGCAAGGCCACCATCACCCTCGCCAACAACGTCAAGGACGAAGAGATGATGGGCATGGGCGACCGCGGGATCATGATCTCGGGCGGCACGCTGAATCTGCACGGTGATCGCAAGAACACCTGGACCAAGCTTTCGAGTACGGCTAACGCAGGCAGCACCTCGATTTCAGTCCTGAACGCCTCGGGCTGGCGGGTCGGTGACGAGATCGTCCTCGCTTCCACGGATTTCAATCCCCGGCAGGCCGAGCGTCGCACCATTACCGCCATCAGCGGCAACACACTGACGCTGGACAAGAAGCTCGAGTACATGCACTTCGGCAAGATCACCTTCGACGTGGATGAACGCGGCGAAGTGGGCCTGCTGACGCGCAACATCAAGATCCAGGCCACGCCCGATGCGGAGCAGACCTTCCTCGGTGGCCACATCATGGCCATGGTCACGAGCAAGGTGTTCGTCGAGGGCGTCGAGCTCAACCGCATGGGGCAGAACCTGCAGCTGGCACGCTATCCCATCCACTGGCATCTGGTGGGTGACGCGAAGGGTCAGTACATCAAGAACGCCTCCATCCACGACACGTACAACCGCTGCGTGACCGTGCACGGCACCAATGACCTGGTGATTGAAAACAACGTGACCTACAACACCGTGGGCCACTGCTTCTTCCTCGAGGACGGCATCGAGCACGGCAACCAGTTCGTGCACAACCTGGCGATCCAGACCAAGTGCCACACCTCCAAGCCCTGCGTCCCGACCAACCTTTCCGCGGCTGGAGAGAGCACCCAAGCCCGACAGGGCGCCGCAACCAGTGGCCAGAATTCCAAGGATGTGCTGCTGCCCTCGGACAACACAGTGTCGAGTTACTGGATCACCAATCCGGACAACTCTTACCGCGACAACGTGGCTGCCGGTTCCGACTCGAACGGTTTCTGGATGTCCTTGCCGGAGCACCCGAACGGCGCGTTCCAGGATACCGACATCAGCAAGAACACCTGGCCGCGCCGCACTGCTTTCCGCGAATTCAAGAACAACACCGCCCACTCGAACTACGACGGTTTCATGTTCGACCGGAATATCAACGTCAACAACACGTTCACGGTGACCGGCAGCTCGCATACCGCCCGCGAGAATCCCGCTGATGCAAACAGCAAGCCGGTGGTATCGGTGTTCGAGAATCTCACCACCTACAAGAACCGCAATGGCGGCATCTGGGGCCGCGGCGAGTTGCATCTGTTCAGGAACGTGAAGTTCGCCGACAACGCCATGGGCTTCACTCACGCCGCTGGCGGTGGTGCGAACGAGTACACCTCACAGGTGGTCGATTCGCTGTTCGTGGGCGAAACCGAGAACGTCGGCAACCCGCAGACTGACGCAGAAAAGGCTTACGGCCGCACTTTCCCGAAGCCCACGATGCCGGATTTCCCGATCCGTGGATACGAGTACTACGACTACCGGCATGACGTGGTGAACACCACCTTCCGCAACTACGAGGACAACGCCACCCGCAAGACCGGAGCGCTCTCCCACCTGCTGTACACCAGCTTCGGCGCCAGCTCCAACAACGCCGTGGAGAACGTGAAGTTCATCAACGCCAAGCCGGTGTACTACCCGCCGATGGAGCAGAAGTGGGGCAACGATAACAATTCCGGAAGCCTGGCCTACAAGACCGCCGTGTTCAGGGATCGGGACGGCTCGCTCGGCCTTGGCACCAGTTCCTTCGTTGTCATCCACGACGGTGTCAACGACAGCATCGCCGTCGACACGGAAGCCTGCGAGATCAAGCCCACCTGGAACGCCGCACTGTGCAAGGGCGATGTCGGCCGCATGAGCTTCGTCAATGGTCGTGGCCTTGGCTTTGACGCGTTGGGCGCCGGCGGACTCGGCGGCGGCACCGCAGGAACTGCGCTGCCGCCCGTGATCCTGAGTCGCAAGGGCAAGGAAATCAGCATTCCCGTGGGCACCAATGTGCGCGCCGGCACTGAGTTCAAGGCGACCACTGAACGCACCTCCATGGAGATGCACCTGGTTGAACTGGACGCCGGCTCGTGGGTGATCGTCGAGATTCCGGGATTCACCAAGGCAACCTCGGGCGCACCGGTGGATAGCCTGGATGCACTGCGCAAAGCCACTGCCACCTCCTACTACAAGGCGCCGGATGCGTTGTGGGTCAAGCTGGTCTCCCCCGGTGACAGCGGCCGTGGTGGCCATAGCGGTGGAGTGACCCTTCAGGTCAGCCGCTAAGCTGCATCCTGTAGATTGAGCAAGAGCTCCCGGGTTTAAGCCGGGAGCTTTTCCTGACATCGATTCCACTGATGGACACGTGCCGAACAGGGGGTCTAGATTCATTCCTGGATGCCTTCCTGACCAAGCACTGCGGAGGAATCTGTCATGGCGATGAAAGTTTCCCAGGGTGGTGGCGATCAGGCGACGTGCGAAGTCAACACGACGCCACTGATCGACGTAATGCTGGTGCTGCTCGTGATGCTGATTGTGACGCTGCCAACGCAGACTCACGTGCTGAAGCTGAATATGCCTGTAACGTCGCCACCGGCGATTCCTCCGCAGGCAATAAACATCGACATCGATTCGGACGGGACCATCGTGTGGAACAGCGAGGCGCTGAGCGGTATCGGCGCGCTTGAAGCGCACTTCAGGCAGGAATCGACGAGGCAACCGCAGGCGCAGATCCGGTTGCGGCCTTCGGCACGCGCGAACTACGATGTAGTTGCCAACGTGATGGCGTCCGCACAACGCAACCACATGACGCAAGTGGGCTTCGCCAACATTGCGGCATTCGCCGACTAGCGAGATCACTGGGAGGTTGACGTGGCCTGCAGCGACGCTTCCACCGTACGGATGACCACGCTGGCAACGTTGTTCAGAAAATCGTAATCGAGCGTGTCTGGATCGTCGCGGCCAGCTGGCGCCATCGAAAAGCTCCGTAGCCAGCTACCGCATCGCGCCCCGCTAATCGCGGAAGTAGGTCAGTGACTGTACCTGCAAGGAAGGTGCGAACTGCCCGGGAGTGACGCGCAGTTGCAGACCGAACCTGGCCAGCTCCAGGGCAAAGGCGGTCCAGTCCATGCTTCCGATCAGCAGACCTTGCACGATGTTGCGGGCTTCATCAGATGAGTCCAGGAAAGCGCTGGATGCCACAGCGTCCTGCCTGCGCCGGTACGCGTCGGCAAGCAACGATCGCCAGGTACGCATCACGCTGTCCTCTCCCTTTGACTTCGCGCGGGCGACCGCGTCATAGACAAACTGCACCACCAGGCCGCAGTCGTGGTTGTAAATGCCGCGCGGTGCGCTGGTTGCATTCTCCTGCAGCCTCATCGCGCGTGAGCAGGCGGCGACCCACTCCGGCAATTCCGTCATCAGCCAGCGGCTCGTTGTCTGTTGACGTTCCGCCCTGGCGAGCTTCAGCAGATAGTCGGCTGCGGCTTCCGTGAATACGTCGCCCCCGGGAAGCCTGCGCCCGATCTGCTCCTGCTCGACTTCTGCCTGGAATGCGTCGCGCTGCTGCGACGTGAAGCCATGCTCCCAGGATGGGCCGTTGAACAAGAGGAGGCTCGTCCTGCCCAGGCTGCGCACAAAGCGGAAGTCATTGCGCGGTGACTCCGGTCGCCAGATCACGAACACGATGCCAGGTTCACTGCCGAGCTTCGAGGAAAACCGGGAGTAGACAGGATCGTAGAGTTCGTGCAGCTCCTGGCGCAGGCGCTGCGGAACCTTTTCGGCAAACAGGAGGTCTCCCTCCCGGCTCTTCACGGTGCGACTGCAACCTCCAAACTCGTCTGCCAGCAGGACGAAGCGGTCATGGAAGTCCTCTGCTCCACTGCCAAGACCGAGCGTGGGTTCGCAGCGCCGCGTTTCCGGATCCATGACATTGCTCAACGTAACCACACGAGTCTGCGCGGAGTCGCCAATGCGCACATAGTCGATGTTGAAGAGCGACGTCGTGGCGTTGATCGGAATGACTGCCGGCAAACCATCGTTCTCATCCACACCGGGAGTGAACACCAGGTTGACGGTGCTGATCAGCGACTGGGCGTCCGTCGTGAGTCGATCGCGCTGATGTTCTATGCGGTGCCTCGCATTTTCTGGAAATTGTTGCAAGGCGACCACGTTGGCCAGGATCGCACCCCCATCCCGCTGTCGAGCGTCGGACGCTCGAAGCCGGATCTCGCGCACCGGGATCCAGGGCTGCATCCGCACCCGGATCAAGCCGTTAGCGGTGTTGGTGGTGTCGCGCCTGACGGCGACGTAATCGGGTTTCTTGATGTGGCGCGGCAACTCGGATTTTCGCTGCCGCTCGTGTTCGCTTTCGACTACAACTTCATCAAGTGTGTCCAGTGGTGGCTGATTACGTACCTGCGCATCAGCAACGCTTCCATGGAGCAATGTGCCAGCGGCCAGCAATACCAGCACCTGTATCTCTTTTGACATTCAAGCGATTCCCGCGCTTGATATTCTTCTCTTCCTGAGACTGAGCCTGCCAAGCTGAACGGCAGCTTAACAGACCGGGTATCCGTGACGCGCTCAGAGCGGCGGCCGCGCCACCTTCGCGTGTTCATCGATGATGATGCGCTCGAGGCCATGCTTCTCGCGCTGGCGCAGCCGCGTAACCAGAAACACCGCGACGATGACCAGACCGACGACCAGACCCCACCACAACCCGACCGCGCCGTAGCCGAGCCCGAAGCCCAGCCACAGGCTCACCGGTATGCCGATGCACCAGAAGCCGATGCCGTTGATGATCACCGGCGTCCTGGTGTCGCCCAGCCCGCGCAGCAGGCCGATGGCGACAACCTGCAGCCCATCGAACACCTGGAACAGGCCGGCCAGTGGCAGCAGCAGCGCCGCCATCGCCAGCACCATCGCGTCGCCCGTATACAGACTCGCGAGCAGTTCCGGCACCGCGATAAACAGCGCTCCCGTGCACAGCATGAAAGCGGTGCCGACCAGCAGCGAGGCGATCGTGGAACGACGCACTCCGCCCGGATCGCCGCGGCCCACCGCGTGGCCGACGATGACCGACGCAGCCGACGAGACGCCGAGCGGCACCATGAAGGCCAGCGATGCCAGGTTCAGCGCGATCTGATGCGCAGCAACCTGGGCGACACCGAGCCATCCCATGAGCAACGCCATCACATTGAAAGCGCCACCTTCCAGCATCATCTGCGCACCAATGGGAAGGCCGAGCATGAGCATGCGGATCAGCGGCTTGATGTCGAGCAGGTTGGGCGCTGCGGCGCGCAGGTAGCGCTTGAGAATGGGCCAACCCAGCAGGAGCAGCATGATGGCCATGAGCCAGCGGCTGGTCACGGTGGCCCAGGCCGAACCGATCACTCCCATCGCCGGAAAGCCGAGGTTGCCGTAGATCCAGAGGTAGTTCAGCCCCACATTGACGAGGTTCGCGATGACCACCGTGATGCCAACAGGCAGCACGCGATGGTGTGCCTGCAGAGTCTGCCGCAGCACCACGAACAGATAGAACGCCCACACCGACAGCGCATTGCGATAGACGAACCCGGCTGCGTCGGGGATGACCTCCGGCGGCTGGTTCACCAGCCGCAGCACCGGGCCTGCGGTCAGCAGCAACAGCGAGATCGGCACCGCCAGCATGAGTGACAGGACCAGTCCGCGCTGCAGCCCGCGCCGCACGGCCAGGTCGTCCCTGGCGCCAAGCGCCTGCGCGATGATGGGATCGAGCGCGAACAGCACGCCCATGCCGAAGATGGAGAAGGCAAAGAAGTACATGTTGCCCAGCGCCACCGAGGCCAGCGCCTGCGCCGACACGCGCCCGACCATGATGGTGTCGACCACGCCCATCAGCATCGTGCCAACCTGGATCAGCACGATGGGGCCGGCCAGCTGCAGCAGGCCGCGGAAGTCGGCGCGGGTCGGCCTGTTGCCGGGCGTGATCAACGCCACTGAGCGAAGAAAATTCCCGCGAACACAACCAGGCCCACCCAGTTGTTGTTGAGGAAGGCCTTGAAGCATCCATTGCGCTCGCCATCGCGGATCAGCCACTGCTGCCACAGGAACAGCGCAGCGGCGGCGGCGAGTGAGGCGAAGAAGGGCCAGCCCAGCTCCGTGGCCCGCCCGATCATCACGAGGCCTGCCAGCACCATCAACTGCATCACGCCGATCAGCACCTTGTCGAGATCGCCGAATGCGATCGCCGTCGAATGCACGCCGAGCTTCAGGTCATCGTCGCGATCCACCATGGCGTACTGCGTGTCGTAGATTCCGGCCCACAGCACGGTGACGATGAACATCATCCAGCCCACGCGCGGCACTTCGCCCAGCGTGGCGACGAAGGCCATGGGCACGGCCCACCCGAATGCAGCCCCCAGCCAGAATTGTGGCAACGCGAAGAAACGCTTCATGAAGGGGTAGCTCACCGTGAGCGCCGCGCCGACGAGCGAGAACTTGACGGTGGTTCCGTTCAGCTGCATGACCAGAACCAGCGCGATCGCGACCAGCACCCCGAACAGCGTCAGTGCCTCGTAGGGTGATGTCACGCGCGATGCCAGCGGCCGTGCTGTGGTCCGCTCCACATGCGGATCGATATCGCGATCAGCGAAGTCATTGATGACGCAGCCGGCCGAGCGCATCACCACGGTGCCAGCGATGAATACCAGCAGCAGCTTCAAAGATGGAATCTGCACGCTGCCCGGCAGCAGGCGCGCGGCAATCCACAGCGCCCACAATGTGGGCCACAGCAGGAGGCCAATGCCGATGGGCTTATTCAGGCGGGTGAGCAAGGCATAGGAACGCAGGCGACGCAGCAGTGGCGCCGCGGGCATGCCGTAAAAACCTTCGTTACCCAATGCGGCCATATTCCTCGGCGGCTCCTATCCAGCGCAGCCGCAGCGGCGCGACGCAGGCGGCATTCTCCCGCAGCAATTCCTCGGCAGTCGAGCGCACCTGCGGCAGGATGTCGGCATCGCGGATCAGGTCTGCCACCTTGAGTGCAGCAAGCCCGGTCTGCCGCGTGCCGAGCAGCTCGCCGGGACCGCGCAGCTCCAGATCCTTCTGCGCGATCACGAAGCCATCATTGGTGTTGCATAGTATGTCGAGGCGCTCGCGTGCCAGCTGGGAGCGCGGCTCCTGATAAAGCAGCACGCAGTAAGACTCCTGCGCGCCACGCCCGACACGGCCGCGCAGCTGATGCAGCTGCGCCAGTCCCATGCGCTCAGCGTTCTCGATCACCATCAGGCTGGCGTTGGGCACATCCACGCCCACTTCGATCACGGTGGTGGCGACCAAGAGCTGCGTGCGTCCGCTCTTGAAATCCTGCATGGCCTTGTCCTTGGCCTTCGGTGGCATGCGGCCATGCACCAGCCCGACGCGCACCTGCGGCAGCGCTTCGATGAGCCGTGCTGCGGTTTCCTCGGCCGCCTGCGCGCGCAGTTCCTCGGATTCATCGATCAGCGTGCACACCCAGTAGGCCTGCCGGCCTTCACTGCAGCGGGCCTGGACGCGCTCGACCACCTTGTTGCGCCTTGTTTCGGGCAATGCCACGGTAAGCACTGGTGTGCGGCCGGGTGGAAGTTCATCGATCACTGAAACATCCAGGTCCGCATAGGCGGTCATGGCCAGGGTGCGCGGAATGGGTGTGGCCGTCATGATGAGCTGGTGCGGGGCGCCGCCATCGCGACCGCCTTTTTCCTTCAGCCGCAGGCGCTGCTGCACGCCGAAGCGATGCTGCTCGTCCACGATGACTAGCGCGAGATCACGGAACTCCACGCCTTCCTGGAACAGCGCATGCGTGCCGACAGCGATCTGCACCTCGCCGCTTGCAGCAGCCTCGAGCGCGCTGCGACGTGTGCGCGCAGGCTGTGAGCCGGACAGCAGCGCAACCGTAACGCCCAGTGGGCGGAACCACGCCTCGAATGAACGGAAGTGCTGCTCGGCGAGCAATTCGGTCGGGGCCATCAACGCGGCCTGTCTGCCGCTGCCCACTGCGCGCGCGGCCGCTGCCGCAGCAACCACGGTCTTGCCGCAACCCACGTCGCCCTGTACCAGCCGGACCATGGGCCTGTGCTGCTGCAGATCGCGCTCGACCTCGGTTAGCACTTTGCGCTGAGCGCCAGTCAATGCGAATGGCAGGCCCTGCAGGAAGCGTGCAGTGAGGCCATCCGCATCGGGCAGCGCGGCGGCCGCCGCATCCTGTGTGCGCTGCTTCAGCTGCTGCAGCGAGAGCTGGTGCGCCAGCAGTTCCTCGAAGGCCAGGCGGCGCTGAGCAGGATGCCTGCCTTCCGCCAGCGTCGCGAGCGAGGTTCCGACCGGTGGGTGATGCACGAACTCCAGTGCTTCACCCAGTGAAGGCAGATGCAGCTTCTCGACGATTCTTGTGGGCAGCAGATCCTGCGCGGGATTGGCGGCCAATCGGGCCAGGGCCTTGTTCACCATCACGCGCACACGGCCTTGTGTCTGTCCGTCGGTCAGGGGATAGATCGGTGTCAGCCGGTCTTCCAGTGGCTCCGCATACTTGCCCACACGGCGATACTCCGGATGAACCATCTCCAGTCCTTGGGGGCCGCGCCGCGCTTCGCCCACGCAGCGCACCCGCGTGCCGCGCGCGAGACCTTCCTGCTGGGCACGAGAGAAATAGAAGAATCGCAGATTGAGAAAGCCCGAACCGTCGGAGAGACGGACCAGCATGGCGCGGCGCCGGCGGAACACCACGTCCACCAGTTGAACCTCGCCCTCGACCACTGCGCGCATGCCATGAAACAACGCTCCGATGGGCGTAATGCGGGTGCGATCCTCGTAACGCGCCGGCAGCAGAAACAGCGGGTCGTCTGCTCCCGCAACTGCGGCTCCCGCAGCCGGTGCAGTCGCGCCAGGCGCCGGCATCAAAGACTCAGGATGCACTCCATCTCCACGCGGGCGCCGCGTGGCAGCGCGGCAACGCCAACGGCTGCGCGCGCCGGGTAAGGCTGCTGAAAGTAGGTAGACATGATCTCGTTCACGCGGCCGAAGTGCGCAAGGTCGGTGAGAAACACGGTGACCTTCACGGCGTCGTTGAGCGAGCCGCCGGCCGCCCTCGCTACCGCAGAGAGGTTGTCGAAGACACGACGGATTTCGGCATCGATGTCGCCACTGACCAGTTGCATGGTGGCGGGCTCCAGCGGTATCTGGCCCGACAAATACACGGTATTGCCCACGCGCACGCCTTGCGAATAAGTGCCAATGGCAGCCGGAGCATCGGGGGTGCTGATGATGGTCTTGGTCATTCTTCCTGATTCCGTCGCGATGCCAGGTGGCGCGACACGCGCAACACTTCCGGCATCTGCCGAATGGTACGCACCACGCGCGCCAGATGCTTGCGATCCTTCACCTCGACCTCGAAGCGGAACAGCGACACATCGCCATCGCGCACCTCGACCTTGGCGTCGCCGATGTTGGTGCTGGTGGCCGCGATGGCCGCGGAGATGCTGGCCAGCATGCCGATCTTGTTGGCGGCTTCGATGCGCACCTCGGCGCTGAAATAGCGGTTCAGGTCATGCTGCCATGTAACGGGCTGCCACTTTTCCGGATGCTTGTGATAGTCCTCGACATTGCCGCAGGCATCGCGGTGGATCACGATGCCGCGCCCCGCTGAAAGGTAGGCAATGATGGGATCGTCGGGAATGGGTCGGCAACAGCGCGCGTAGGTCACGAGCAAGCCTTCGGTGCCGGCCACGGTGAGCGGCGTGATCGCGCCCTTGTCGTCGTGACCGCCAGGCAGCAGCCGCCGCGCCACCAGCGGCGCAAGCCTTTCGCCCAGGCCGATCTGCGCCAGCAACTCTTCGCGGTCCTTGGTGTGGAATTCCTGAAGGGCCTGCGTCATCGCTGCGGGTTCGATCTTGTCGATACTGAGCTGGAATTCTTCCAGCGCGGCATTCAGCAGCTGCTGGCCAAGTTCCACCGCCTCCGACTTCTGCAGCGACTTCAAGTAATGACGGATGGCGCTGCGCGCCTTGGCCGATGCCACGAAGTTGACCCATGCGGGATTCGGCGATGCGCCCTTGGCCGTGATGACCTGCACCGTCTGTCCATTGCGCAGCACCGTACGCAGCGGCGCCAGGCGCCGGTCCACCTTGGCGGCCACGCAGCGGTTGCCCACGTCTGTGTGCACGGCGTAAGCGAAGTCCACCACGGTGGCGCCCCGCGGCAAGCGCAGGATGGCGCCCTTGGGCGTGAACACATAGACCTTGTCGGGAAACAGGTCGACCTTGACGCTCTCGATGAATTCCTCGGCATTGCCGCTGGCCTGCATCTCCATCAGATGCGAGATCCACGCGCGCGCCCGTTCCTGCTGCGCGGAATCCGTTGCGCCGTCGGCTTTGTATTTCCAGTGCGCCGCCACACCCGACTCCGCCACCTGGTGCATGTCCGTCGTGCGGATCTGCACCTCGATGGGCACGCCGCTGGGCCCGAACAGCGTGGTGTGCAACGACTGATAGCCGTTCACGCGTGGAATCGCGATGTAATCCTTGAAGCGACCCGGCATGGGCCGGTACGTGGCATGCACCGCGCCAAGCGCGCGATAGCAGGTGTCGTTGGAATCCACCAGGATGCGCAAGCCATAGACATCGACCACCTGCGCCAGCATCGCCTTCTTGCGCCGCATCTTGCGATACACGCTGTACAGATGCTTCTCGCGCGACTCCACCTTGCTTGCGATGCCGGCTTTCTTCAGCGACTCGTTCAGCGCGGTCTCGATCTTGCCGAGGAATTCCTTCTGGTTGCCGCGCGCGCGCTTGAGCGCGCGCTCGATCACACGGTAACGCTGTGGATACAGCGCGCGGAATCCCAGGTCCTCCAGTTCCAGCTTGATCTTGTAGAGGCCGAGCCGTTCGGCCACCGGCGCGTAGATATCGAGCGTCTCGCGGGCGATGAGCCGGCGCTTGGGCGCCGACATCGAACCCAGGGTGCGCATGTTGTGCGTGCGGTCGGCGAGCTTCACCATGATCACGCGCAGATCGCGCACCATGGCCAGCAGCATCTTGCGGAAGCTCTCGGCCTGCGCTTCCTCGCGGCTCTTGAACTTGATCTGGTCGAGTTTGGTCACGCCGTCGACGATCTCGGCCACGTCCTTGCCGAAGCGCTGCGCGATGACTTCCTTGGAAGTCTCGGTGTCTTCGATTACGTCATGGAGGATGGCGCCGACGATGGTGTCGGCATCCAGGTGCAGGTCCGCGAGGATTTCCGCCGCGGCCAGTGGATGCGCGATGTAGGGCTCACCCGAGAGGCGCTTCTGGCCCATGTGGGCTTCGGCGCCAAACTCAGCGGCATCGCGGATGCGTTCCACCTGCTCGGGCGGCAGGTAGACCTCAACCTTGTTGAGAAGCTCCTTGAGACCGGGAGTGCGCCTTGCGCTGGTACCTGGGATCAGGCCAAGCAGCGAAGACGCATAGTCCATACCAGGTGGTGATCAGTCCCCGAGGCCGAACTGCGGTGCGCGGAAGTTCTCGAGCTGGGCGTCGATGTCGTTGACGATGGGCTCGGGTACCGGCTCCGGCTCGATCAGCATCTCGGGGGTGATGTTGCCCTCGGCGATCTCGCGCAGGGCGATGACGGTGACCTTGTCGTTGTCCACAGGCACGGTGGGCTCGGCGCCATTGGCCAATCGGCGGGCGCGGGCTGAAGCCAGCAGCACCAGCTGAAACAGGTTTTCTACGTTGGGCAGACAATCTTCGACGGTGATTCGGGCCATGTTTCGCCTGTGCAGGAAATGCGCTTAAGGGGTTGGAAATACTAGCAGATTTGCCAACACCGGGGACAGTTCCGGGCGCCCAGCGGCAAGCCCCCTGGCGTCGCCCTGGACGATCCGGACCAGATCCTCCACCGCCCGGGCGAAGACGTCATTGATCACCACGTAGTCGAATTCGCGGTAATGGGACATGTCGGCTACGGCATCTGCCAAACGCCGCTCGATCACCGCGGTTGAGTCGGTCTGCCGACCAGTCAGGCGTGCGCGCAATGCTGCAACTGACGGCGGCAGGATGAAAACGGTGCGACAGTTGGGCAGGGCGGCCCGCACCTGTCGCGCGCCCTGCCAGTCGATCTCCAGGATCACGCTGCTGCCCGCGTCCAGCTTGCCCTGGAGTTGCTGCCGGCTGGTGCCGTACTGGTTGTCGAACACCCGGGCGTGTTCCAGGAATTCGCCGCGGGCGGCCATGGCGTCGAACTCCTCATTGTTCACGAAGAAGTATTCGCGGCCGTGCTGTTCGTTCGGTCGCGGCGCGCGCGTGGTGTGCGAAGTGGAAACCGCGAGGCTCGGCACCTGCTCGCGCAGTGCCTTCACGAGGCTAGTCTTGCCGGCGCCTGAAGGTGCGGAGATGACGTAGAGGCGGGCGGTCATGGGATGAAGGTTGATTCCTTGTGATGGCGTATGGAAACCAGATGAATGGCGTCCGTTGAAACCGCGTAGAGCAGTGTGAAATCCCCGTGACTGTACTGGCGCAGCTTCTGATTTGCGTCGCGCGGCAATCTGGCCAAAGCCATCAGTGCTTCGGTGGATTGTACTTTGCCATCCAGATAGAGCTTGCCGATCAGTGGAAAAGCGCCGAGATTCGGGTAGACGACGTGCCTGAGGTCATCGAGCAGACGGTCGTATACCTGGATTTCTTCGAGCTCCAGCATGAATTGTCGGATCTCCCGCATTCGCTTCCGGAACTGCGGCGAGTCGATGATCGCCCTCTGCATCAGCGGCCCTTGGCGAGAAGGTCTTCATGTTCCTTGCGCAGCTCCGCGAGCGTTTCGTATGCATCGAAAGTCCTGCCCGCGGCAATGTCCTCAAATCCCTGTCGCGCGTCTTCCAACAGCAGCAGGTGGAGCCGCTCCTTTTCCAGCTGATGGTAGTAGGCAAGTTTGTCGGCGCTGATCAGCGCCACGTAGCTCTCACCGTTCTTGGTGATGATCTTGTCCGCGCCTGCGCGCGCTTCATCCGCAAGCTCGGAGAGGTTCGCTCGCGCCTGGGTCAGCGGAATGATGTCTCGGACAGAGAATGCCATGGTTGACTATACTGTACAGAACTATGTACAGAATACTTCTAATTCCCTAACCTGGCAAGGTCTGGTGCCCTGCGCCGCAAAGCAGGGAGAATCCGGCCACCTATGAAGGAGCCCGTCCGCATGCCTGCCAGGAATTTCTGCATCGTAACGTCGCTGGCCGCCATCTCGGTGATCTTCACCGGCTGCCAGAAACCAGCCGATGCGCGCCCACCGCCTGCATCCGCTTGGAAGCTCGACGAAACCCAGCTCATCCAGCCGGCGGTGTTCAACCCCGCGGACATCGATGCCAGCAAGAATGTGTGCGCCGACCTTAATGCCCATGCCAACGACAAGTGGCTGGCCGCGAACCCGATTCCAGGCGACAAGGCCGGCTGGGGCGCCATCCATGTGATGGCCGAGCGCTCCTTGCAGGTGAGGCATCAACTCGCGCAGCAGGTCGCGGCGCAGGCCAAGCCGGCCGGGATCCCGAAGATCATCGCGGACATCTGGACCACCGGCATGGACGAGACACGCCTGAACGAGCAGGCCATCGCGCCGCTCAAGGACCGGCTGGCCGAGATCGATCAGCTCACTGACGGAGCTTCAGTGGCCGCGCATCTGCGCAAGATTGCCGCACGTGGCGAGAACCCGCTGTTCGGTTTTGGACCAGGCGCGGATTTCAACGACTCCGCGATGAACATCGCCTATGCCGAGCAGGGCGGCATCAACCTGCCGGACAAGGAGTACTACTTCAAGCCCGAGCACAAGGAAATCCGCGAGGCGTACCAGAAGCATGTTGCGAAGGTGCTGGAGATCGCAGGCACGAGCGCGGCGGACGCAGCGGCCCAGGCCAGCGGTATCTTGAAGTTCGAGACCCGGCTGGCACGTGTCTCGAAATCGCAGGAAGAAGTCTCGCGGGATGTGAAGCTCTACTACAACCCCGTGACGCCGGCCGAGGCCGACAAGCTCACACCCAATTTCCCCTGGACCGAGTTCTTCAAGTCGCAGGGTGTGGAGCTGCCCACGAAGTTTTCGCTGGCCATGCCCGAGTTCCACAAGGAAGTGAGCAAGATGCTTGCCGACGTGCCCGTGGCGCAGTGGCAGAACTATCTGCGCTTCCAGCTGCTCGACGCCGCATCGCGATATCTCTCTGATCCCTTCGTCAACGAACGCTTCGAGTTCTACAACAAGACCCTCAACGGGCAGAAGGAACTGGCCGCGCGCTGGAAGCGCGTGCTTGCCATCATCGAGGAAACTGCCGGCGAGGCCATGGGCCAGCTATATGTCGAGGTGGCCTTTCCGCCGGAATCGAGACAACGCATGGAGCAGCTGGTCGGCAACCTGACCGCCGCCCTCAAGCCGCGGATCGAGAACCTGACGTGGATGAGCGATGTCACCCGCGCCAAGGCCATCGCCAAGTGGAACACGTTCACGACGAAGATCGGCTACCCCACGAAGTGGCGTGAATGGAATGGCCTGGCGACGAACCGGGACAGCTTCTTCGGCAACGTGATGGCCGCTCAGTCGTTCAATTACCGCTGGAAGATCGGCAAGATCGGCAAGCCCGTGGACAAGGCCGAATGGAGCATGACGCCGCAGACGGTCAACGCCTACTACAATCCGCAGCAGAACGAGATCGTGTTTCCGGCCGCCATACTGCAGCCCCCGTTCTTCGATCCCAAGGCCGACGATGCGCTGAACTACGGCGCGATCGGCGCCGTCATCGGCCATGAGCTCACCCATGCTTACGACGACCAGGGATCGCGCTTCGGACCCACCGGCAATTTCGAAGAGTGGTGGACGGATCGCGACAAGAAGCAGTTCCAGGCGCTGACAGGCAAGCTGGTGGAGCAGTACAACGGCTACACCATGGGCCCCGGGCTCAAGGTCAACGGCCATCTCACCCTCGGGGAGAACGTCGCGGATCTCGGTGGCATCAGCATCGCCTGGGATGCCTTGCAGAAAGCCACGGCCGATACGCCGGATCCAAAGATCGACGGGCTTACGCGCGCCCAGCGCTTCTTCTACGGCTGGGCCACGGCGTGGCGGACCAAGTACAACGATCAGGCCGTCAAGGTGGCGCTCGTTACCGATCCACATGCGCCAGCGCGCATCCGCACCAATGGCACCGTGGCCAATCACCCTGCATTTGCCGAAGCATTCGGCTGCAAGGAAGGCGATGCCATGGTCAACAGCGCGGCGAAGCGTGTGGTGATCTGGTAGTCACCTGCGAAGCGGGTGGCTGTGGGCGACGCGTCTTGGCGGGCTCTGTAGTGGGCCCTGAGCGTTAAGGCGCCGATGCTGCCTTGGTAATGCGGATCCTTTGAGCTTTGAGCTCTGTGCCTCCGTCTGCACGCCTCAGAATCTCGGCAGAAGCCGCCACGTACTCCATGTTGTCGGATGCAATTCGGACTCGCTCAACAGACATTACACCTGTGTACTTGGAAGCGGCGCCCGAATACGTCCCCGACCCTGCAGATGCAGCAATCGTAGTAGCCTTCGAGAAGGTCACCACGCAGTTACCGACGCATTCAACAGCGCCAGAAGTGTTGTCAACAGTGATTCTGTCACCGACCAACAAGGATTGCTCTTCAGCCGCGAGCGCTACGCCACACATGAGCAACCCACAAGCCACCGTCAATGTTTTAAGAGTCATGGTCATCTCCCTATGGACGTTCGGTTGATGCTAGCTGGCGAAAAGATTGCCCGCCTCCCTGTCGCGGACGAAGACTAGCGCAGCACTTGATGATAGAAACCGCTTCCGCGCGAAGTATCTTGGGATGATACCGGCGGCATCAGAACTTGATACCGCCGACACTTTGGCTTGCGCTTGGATCACTCGATGTTCTGCACCTGCTCGCGCATCTGTTCGATCAACACCTTCATGTCCACCGCGAGTCGCGTGGTGGCGAGGTCTTGTGATTTGGATGACAGCGTGTTGGCTTCGCGATTGTATTCCTGCATCAGGAAGTCGAGCCGCCTCCCCGCCGCTTCGGGACTGGCGATGATCTTGCGGGTCTCTTCAATGTGGCCATCGAGACGATCCAGTTCCTCGGCCACATCCATCCGCTGCACCAGCAACGCGACCTCCTGCTCCAGCCGCTCGTTATCCACGTCAACCTTCAGTTCCGCCATCCTTTCGTCGAAGCGCGTGCGGATGGACGCCTGCACCTCAGGCAGCCGCTTGCGCACCTGACCGAGTAGCGACTCGAGCTGCGTGCAGCGCTGCAGCACCAGCTCCTTGAGTCGCGCGCCTTCACTGGCTCGCATGGTCTTGAGTCCTTCGATGGCGCGAGCGAACAACTCCCTGCCTGCGGCAAGCAAAGCCTCTGGTTCTGCGGCGGCTTCGCGCACAACGCCCGGATAACGCAGCAGATCCACGAGATTGATCTGCATCGGCGCATTGATGGAGCGCGTTGCCGTGACGATATGGTCGAGGGCCGGCGCGAGCCGGCCAATGAGCTGCGCATCCACTTCCAGTTCACGGCCTGCCTGATTGCCGGTGCGATAAGTAAAGGTGCAATCCACCTTTCCGCGCCGCAGCTCCTTCTGCAAGGTCGCGCGCAGCTCCGGTTCCAGGGCGCGCAACTCCTCGGGCAGCCGGAGCGAGGGTTCCAGATAGCGGTGATTGACACTGCGCAGCTCGCACGCGAGCGTGCCGCCGGGAACTGGCGCCTCGCTGCGGGCGAAGCCGGTCATGCTGATGATCATCGACAACCTGTCCGCGCGTCGCCGCGCAATGCAATAATTGCCCGACAATATAGCCGAACGCCGAGGGGCAAGTTTTGCAGGTCGAGTACGCCGAAATCAGCCTGATCGGGTCGCGCAGCGAGAACCAGGATCGCATCGCGTCCACCATGAACACCGAAGCGGCGCTCATTGCCGCCTTCGATGGCATGGGCGGTCATGCCGATGGCGCGCAGGCAGCTGAGCTCGCGCGCCGCACGGTGCTGGCGCGCTTCGCATCGGCGCCGCACCCGCTAACCGATCCTTTGGCCTTCCTGCACCTGTCGCTGGGCGCGGCCCACAACGAGATGGTGGCCTACGGCAAGCACATGCCGCTGGAGCATCGGCCGCGCGCCACGGGCGCAGTGTGCCTGGTGCAGGACGGCATGGCCTGGTTCGCGCATGTGGGCGACAGCCGCGTGTATCACCTGCGCGGTGGTCATGTGATCTACCGCACGCGTGACCACAGTCATGTGGAATTGCTGCTGCAGGAAGGGCTTATCAGCTCGATGCAGGCCATGAACCATCCCATGCGCAACTACGTGGAGACCTGCCTGGGTGGCGATCCCATGCTGCCCGAGATGCTGATCGGCCGCGGCGTGAAGGTCATGAATGGCGACATCCTGCTGGTGTGCACCGATGGCTTCTGGTCGAATCTGCTCGACGAAGACATCGCCGCCTCGCTGTATTCCGGCATTCCCATGAAGACCGCGCTGTCTGCGATCACGGACTTCTCCGTGCGTCGCGCGGGCTATGGCGCCGATAATTCCTCCGTTGCTGCATTGAGGCTCATGTGAAAACAGGCGCGCCGCGTCATGACGGACGCGCATCCGATGCCATGCGCGCGGTGAAATTCACGCGCTCCTTCACGCGTTATGCCGAAGGTTCCGTGCTGGTGGAGTTCGGCCACACGCGCGTGCTGTGCACGGCCACCATCGAAGAAGGCGTGCCGGGATTCCTGCGCGGCAAGGGACAGGGCTGGGTGACGGCCGAATACGGCATGCTGCCGCGGGCCACCCATACGCGCGGCGCGCGCGAGGCGGCCAAGGGCAAACAGTCCGGACGCACCCAGGAGATCCAGCGGCTGATCGGCCGCTCGCTGCGCGCTGCACTGGATCTCACCGCCCTGGGCGAGCGGACCGTCACGCTGGACTGCGATGTGCTGCAGGCCGATGGCGGCACGCGCACGGCCTCGATCACCGGCGCCTACGTGGCGCTGGCCGATGCCTGCGCCAACCTCGTCGCCCAGAAAGGCATTGCCTACCCCATCCACGGCCAGATTGCGGCCATTTCCGTGGGTATCGTCTCCGGCCAGCCGGTTCTGGACCTGGACTATGTCGAGGATTCCTCCGCCGAGACCGACATGAACGTGGTGATGAACAGCGGCGGCGGCTTCATCGAAGTACAGGGCACGGCCGAAGGCCATGCCATGAAGCGCGATGAACTGGACGCATTGCTGGCGCTGGCCACGCAGGGCACCGCGACGCTGTTCGAACTGCAGCGCGCCGCTCTGGGGCAATGATCGCGCCACGCCGCGTGGTGCTGGCCACCGGCAATCCCGGCAAGCAGCGCGAGTTCGCGGCCTTGCTGGCGCCGCGCGATTTCGAAGTGGTGCTGCAGACCCAGCTTGGCATCGAGGCGGCCGAGGAAACCGGCAGCACCTTCGAGGCCAACGCGCTGATCAAGGCGCGGCACGCGGCCCGGGCCGCGGGACTTCCCGCGCTGGCGGATGACTCCGGTCTGGAGGTGGACGCCCTGGGCGGGCGACCTGGTGTGTGGTCCGCCCGCTATGCCGGCCCGGAGGCAAGTGATTCCGCCAACAACGCCCTGCTGATCCAGGAGCTGCGCAACACGCCGCAGGCAACGCGCAGTGCCCGATATCGCTGTGTCATCGCCTGGGTCAGCCACGCGAATGATCCGGCGCCTCTCATCGCCGAGGGAGTGTGGGAAGGGGCTATCGCGATGGAGCCTGCAGGGGAGGGCGGATTTGGTTACGACCCGCTGTTCATCCCGAACGGGTTGTCCATCACGGCCGCGCAGATGCCTTCGGCAGACAAGAACGCGGTGAGTCATAGAGGAAAGGCATTGGCGGACCTGCTGCGGTTGCTGCCGTGAATCTGCCCCCGCTGTCGCTGTATCTGCATTTTCCCTGGTGCGTCCAGAAATGCCCCTACTGCGATTTCAACTCCCACCAACTCAAGGACGAACTACCCGAGCAGCGCTACATCGACGCGCTGGAAGCGGACCTTGCCGCCCAGGCGCAACTCGTCGCGGAACGCGCGATCGTCAGCATCTTCATGGGAGGTGGCACGCCCAGTTTGTTCTCACCGATGGCGCTGTCCGGCCTGCTCGGCGCGGCGCGCAAACATCTGCATGTGGCGCCCGATGCGGAGATCACCATGGAGGCGAACCCCGCCACAGTGGAGCGCGGCAGATTCTCGGAATATCACGCTGTGGGTATCAATCGCGTCTCTTTGGGCGCGCAGAGTTTCAATAGCGATACGCTGAAGCGTCTGGGACGCATCCATCAACCGTCGGATGTGCTGCGCGCTGCCCAGGAACTGCATGCCTGCGGTCTCGACAATTTCAATCTCGATCTCATGTACGCGCTGCCGGATCAAACGCTTGCGGGCGCGATATCCGATGTCACCAGCGCGCTGTCTCTTGAGCCCGCGCATCTCTCGCACTACCAGCTCACGCTTGAGCCCGGCACGGTCTTCGCCGCGCATCCACCGCCCTTGCCCGACGACGATCTCGCATGGTCCATGCAGGGCGAATGTCAGACGCTGCTGGCCGCGCATGGCTTCGCGCAGTACGAAGTGTCCGCCTATGCTGCAGCCGGCCGGCAATGCGTCCACAATCTCAACTACTGGAACAACGGTGACTACCTGGGCGTGGGCGCTGGTGCGCATGGAAAGCTCACGCGCGTCACCGCAGCAGGCAACGGGATAACCATCGAGCGCAGCACCCACCTGCGCGAACCGCGGCGCTATCTCGCCAGCGCAGCCGATGGGCCCCAGTGGCGCGAAGTGCCGCAGGCGGATCGACCTTTCGAATTCATGATGAATGCGCTGCGTCTCAATGCCGGTTTTACCCTGGCTGACTTCGCAGCGCGCACCGGTGTGGTCGAAGCGGCCCTGCAGCCCACCCTCCAGCAACTGACGCGCGAGGGGCTGTTGGAGACCGAAAATCGCAGGTGGCGGGCCACCGAACGAGGGCGCAGCTTCCTGAATGAAGTGATCCAGCGCTTCCTTCCCGGGCAAAATTCACAAGCCGGGGCCGGCAGTTAGGCGACATTGCGCAGCCGCAGTGCAGATATATCCACAGCTCGACCCGGCCTTTCCAAGATTGAATGGATTACATGCGAATCGCGTCACACTACAAGATATGTCACCCGTAACTTATTGATTTAAAAGGTTGAATTCTGCTGGTCATATTTTGATCAATGCAGCAGAAATGCAATATTTCCGCGTTTTCGGATGCCTGCCATGGTCTTCACCCACAGAGTTATCCACAGAAACTGGGGATAAGTAGGAGGAATCCCAGGGCCGCCCCTGAGCCGGCTTGTAGGGTGTGCACGCGCCCGGTAGACTTCGCGCCCCCTCCGGAGCCTGTCGCCATGAAAGCCGAAACGCATCCCCAGTACGCCGAGATCAATGTGGTCTGCAACTGCGGCAACACCTTCAAGACTGGCTCCACCCTTGGGCAGGATCTGAGCCTGGACGTCTGCGCTTCCTGTCATCCGTTCTACACCGGCAAGCAGAAGATGGTGGACACCGCCGGTCGCGTCGACAAGTTCCGCAAGAAATACGCTTCGAAGACCGCAGCCGCGAGTTGATCGGCCGGTAATCCATGAAGCGCGTCGCTGCGCCGCGCGCTCGAAGCGTGTAGGCTTTGCCGAGGTTCCGCAGGATCTCGACATGGCCGACAAAAAATTCGAACTGACCGACCTTTCTTCCGGCAAAAAATCCCTTCTCCCCGTCAAGAGCGGCACCATCGGCCCCGATGTCGTCGACATCGCCGCCATCAACAAGGATCTCGGCGTCTTCACGCATGATCCGGGTTTCGGGTTCACCTCCGCCTGCGAGAGCAAGATCACCTACATCGATGGCGATGCCGGCGTGCTGCTGCACCGTGGCTATCCCATCGAACAGCTCGCCGAGAAGTCGAGCTTCATGGAAGTCTGCTACCTGCTGCTCAACGGCAATCTGCCCGGCAAGGCCGAGCTCGAGAAGTTCACCGACGACATCCGGCATCACACGATGCTCAACGAAACGCTGCTGCGTTTCTACAATGGCTTCCACCACAACGCGCACCCCATGGCCATGGCGTCCGCGGTCATCGCATCGATGTCGGCGTTCTATCACGACTCGATGGACATCCATAACCCGCGGCATCGCGAGATCTTTGCCCATCGCATCATCGCGAAGATCCCGACCATCGCCGCCGCAGCGCACAAGCATTCGCTGGGCCAGCCCTTCGTGTATCCGCGCAACGATCTCTCGTACTGCGCGAACATGCTCAATATGTTCTTCGCCGTGCCCTGCGAGCCGTATCACGTGGATCCGGTGGCGGCCGAGGCGCTGGACCTGCTGTTCATCCTGCATGCGGATCATGAACAGAACGCCAGCACCTCCACGGTGCGCCTGGCGGGCAGCACTGGCGCCAATCCCTATGCGGCAATCTCCGCGGGCGTGGCGGCGTTGTGGGGCCCTGCGCACGGAGGCGCCAACGAGGCCGTGCTCGCGATGCTCGAGCAGATCGGCACCGTCGACAACATTCCCAAGTACCTGGCCATGGCCAAGGACAAGTCCAGTCACTTCCGGCTGATGGGCTTCGGTCATCGTGTGTACAAGAACTTCGATCCGCGCGCCAAGATCATCCGGGCCGCCTGCCACAAGGTGCTGGAGCGCCTGGGCAGCACCAACAATCCGTTGTTCGAGCTGGCGCTACGGCTGGAGGAGATTGCGCTGAAGGATCCCTACTTTGTTGAGCGCAAGCTGTATCCCAACGTGGATTTCTACAGCGGCATCATCTACAGCGCGCTCGGGATTCCGCGTTCCATGTTCACTGTGATGTTCGCGATTGCGCGCACCGTGGGCTGGGTGGCGCACTGGCAGGAGATGATTTCGGATCCGGCCATGCGCATTGGGCGGCCGCGGCAGTTGTATACGGGGCCGGCGAAGCGGGATTACGTGGACGTTACAAAGCGCTAGGCCGCGCCATTCGCGATTCCTGGTGGTCCGGTGATCGGTGAAACATCACGAGCTCGGATCGAGATCGCGCGCGACGACGAAGATCTGGCAGCGCGTATTCCCGAGTGGGATGCTCTCGCAGAGCGCGCGATCGAACCCAACATATTCTTCGAAAGCGGCGCCGTGCGGGCCGCGCTCCGTTATCTTGCGACACCGGGGCCGTTCTGCGGCGTATTCGTGTACCGGGAGAGCGACACGGGACGGTTCCTCATTGCGTTCGCGCCCTTTGCCCGCGCCGTCAAGGGGCCTCGAGGCATCATTCCCTACTACCGTCTCTTCACCCACCTCCACAGCTATCTTGCGACGCCGCTCGTTCACCGCGACCATGTGGACGAGGCGCTTGACGCGCTGGTTTCATGGATGGACGGCGGCCCGGACGGCGTGAATCTCTTCGGTTTCTACGGGATGACAGGGGATGGTGCCGTTGCGCGGGGCCTCGGCGCGCGCATGGAGGCGTGTGGGGTGCCGCATTTCAGCGAGAACGGCTATGAACGCGCATTCCTGCGCCTCGGGGAGGAGGCGCCGGCGTACGCTCTGCAGGCCGTTTCCGGAAAGAAGCGCAAGGAACTGGGGCGGCAGCGTCGGCGCCTGTCCGAGATGGGGAGGTTGGAAGTGACTGAAGCCGAAGAATGGGCGGATGCGAGCGCCTGGATGGAACGGTTTCTGATCCTGGAGGCCCGGGGGTGGAAGGGGCGGCGCGGCGCCGCATTCAACCGCACACCTTCAGGACGCGAGTTCTTCATCGACTTCATCGACCATTTCCGGCGGCGCGGACGCGTAATGCTGCTTTCCCTGCGCCTGGACGATCGTGATATCGCGATGAAGTGCAACGTGCTGACTCCCGATCGGGACGGCGCCTTCGCCTTCAAGATCGCGCACGACGAGGAGTTTTCTGCCTTCTCGCCCGGTGTCCTCCTCGAGCTTGAGAACATCGGGCGGCTGCACGCAGGTGCACGGCGCATCTCCTGGATGGATTCCTGCGCGGACCCCGACCATCCGATGATCGACCATATCTGGCGCGAGCGCCGGCCAATCGTGTTCCTGCTGTGCGGTCGGCGAAGCCTCGCGGGCCGTGCGCTCCTCGCGACATTCCGCTGGCGGAATCGTCGGGCGAGAGAAAAGAACTGACATGGCCAGGCATCTCACCCTCGACGAGGGCCTCTTCAGCGAACGGTTCCCGCTCCGGCACTTCCGGATCTCGCACGGACTCCGGGGGCATCGACTCTTCGAGCTGCCGCGCCTGCTGAAGCTGGCGCAGTCGCTCCCCTCCTCGGCCGTGGAGTATTACTCGGGAGCGGCGGCGGTGAGTCAGGATCCGCAGACGGCGCCCACCACCGGATTGACCCTGGAGGACACCTTGCGAAATATCGAGGTCGCCGGCTCCTGGGTTGCGCTGAAGTATGCGGAACTTGACGCCGAATACCGCGATCTCCTCGTCGAGTGCGTGAGCGACGTGCGCGCGCTGGCTGAGGCCGCGCGGCCTGGTATCCACCAGCTGGAGTCGTACATTTTCATTTCGTCTCCCGGATCCGTGACGCCTTATCACTTCGACCCCGAACACAACTTCCTCCTCCAGATCCGCGGCACGAAGCAGGTGCACACGTGGTCGATCGAACAGTCAGGAATCGACCAGATCGCGTTGGAACACACATACCTCGGCGGCCACCGGAATCAACGGTTTCCCGAGCAGATCGCGCCGCTTGCCGAGACCTTCGTGCTGAAGCCAGGCGATGGGCTCCACATCCCCGTGCACAGCCCGCACTGGGTGAAGAACGGCGATCAGGTTTCCGTTTCGTTCAGCGTCACATTCCGCTCGCGGAGGATCGCGCGCGACGCCGCAGTGCACTGGCTCAATGCCAAGCTGCGCGGCCTCGGTCTCTCGCCCCGGCCCCCGGGCGATCTGGCAGTCCGCGATCTTGCGAAATACTTCACCGCACGGGCCGCTGCGCGGACGCTGCGGGTCCTCCGTCGTACGGGCCTGGTTGGCTGATTCGCTGGGGCGGAAAGGCCCTGCAGCTTTACAGGATCGTCTTGCTGCCCACTGCAGAGAGGGAGCTTTCGATGCCCGCGCTGTTGTAGGCAGCTACCGCAAAGTAGTGCGTGCCGCTGGAGAGCTGGGTGAACAAGTGGCTGGTGTTGCCGACGGCTGGAAGTTCGATGACGTCGCTCGTCGTGTTCGCGTCGGTCCAGTGGTAAACCCGATAGCCGGCGAGGTCGGTCAATGCGCTGCCGTCGATGTTCTGCGCAGGTGCCGTCCAGCTCAAGTTCGCCGAGCCGTTGGTGGTCCCGCTGACGGTCAGCGTGAAAGCAGGCAGCGCTCGCGAGATGCTGCCGTCGTTGACGCTGATTACGATGCTGGGGTACGTGCCGGCCTGGGCTGTGCCAGAGAGCGCGCCCGTCGCGGCGTTGAACGTGGCCCAGGCCGGTTTGCCGGAGATCGAGAAAGTCAGCGGGTTGCCATCGGAGTCGCTTGCCAAGGGAGCAAAGCTGTAACTGGCGCCACTGACCACGCTGAGCGACGGTGTTCCCGAAATCGTCGGGGCATTGTTCACCACCGGATTGGATCCGCTGGTGTCCGGTGGGACGACCGCCGGGGTATCCGGCGGGCCAGCGACTGGGGCAGAACTGTTGGGAGTGGAGGTGCTGTTGGGTGTGGAGGTTGAACCGGAAGGAGTTGTGGTTTCCACTGCCTTGCAGCCCGCCAGGGACAGGGCCGCCATTGCAGCGAAGAGACCAAAGCGCCAGTTGTTCACCGATTTGCTCTCCAGGTTGAACGCATCGCCTGGAAAGATCGGTCTTCTGAATTCGCAGATAGCAGGTTGACGAGGACATCACTAGGTGACGTCACCGGCAACCCCGCTATCTGTGATCATGCTGACCAACAGACCGGAGGCTTTGCGTCCCCGCCTTGCGACGGGTTTGCCATTGACAGTGACGTGATTAGGCCGCTTGCCTGTTCACAAAGCAACTGTCTATGGACTGCGACAACACGAAGAACACCGGACTTCTTGCTTGTTATGTCCAGTGGTTCGCGGGATCTATATACACGGGATTGGATGAGCACAGAAGCGGAATTTTCAAATCCCACTTGCGGATTTTCTCAAAAACCGCTGGAAAACAGCACATTCCAGCGATATCCAACAAATAGCCTGAGTTATCTCAGGCGTCCGGAGCACATCGTGCGCGTAGGCGATTCCCCGGGATCTTAAGCATTTCCCTGAATGGATCACATGGCCTGGAAAGTGTGATCCGCGTTGCCAGGATCACTGTCATATGCTGGCGCGAGCGCAATTCAACCGTCGCAGAAGGTCGCAGGCAGCCCGTTCATGCCGCGCTCCCAGGCCGCATCGAGCTGATCAAACACTTGCGTGCCATCGAGCGCGCGACGCGTGTTGACGGCCCTGGCGCCCTTGAGAATCAGTACCTTGCTGGCTGCCGATATTTCGGCAAATGACTCGCTGGAAACCTGCAATTGCGACATACCCTGCAGCTGCAGCCAGCGCAGGTTCATCGCCGCCAGTTCAAATGCCGCGCCAAGCTGACGGACAGTGCTGAACGCCCAGGCATGGTAGTAGGCGAGGCCTTTTTCCTGCATGAACGGCAGGTCCTGCAGGAATCTCTGCCGGAAGCGGCGGATCGGGTTGGTTTCCGGGCGATGCCGCAGGTGCCGCCGCCAGAGCTGCAGCGACATCTGCACAAGCTCCGCATCCGGACGGCGCACGCGGCGATCGATTCTGGCTGTCTCCGCAAACAATGGCAGGAAAGCCGCGTCAGGTGGCGCGTCGAGCCGGAAGGTACGCACGAAATCCTCGCCAGACAACTCGTAGTATCCGGCATTGTGAAAGTAACCAAGGCGCTGGTTATCCACGTCGATGTCTGCCAGCCCTATGGTCGTCTTGGTGTGTTGCCGCCGGTAGTCGGTTCCTGAGGTATCGGGCAGCCAGAACGCGTCGGACTCCAGGCAGATGATCTTGCCGGCAGACAGATGCTCCTGCACATGCTCCAGCAGAGGACGCCAGATGTTCATTTCCTGGACGTCTATCCCATACAGATCACGCAAATCACCATGGGGAGGTTTGAAGAATGTCCATTGGTCGCCTTCGAAGTCGATGCATGCCGTGAATGGCAACATCGCCGACGGCTCAAGACCCAGGGAGTGGATGATCTCGATCCAGATATCCACGTAACAGTTCTTTTCCACCCAGGCGCAGTGTTCGCCATGCAGGGCATGGCGCGGATAGGCGCCGGCATCGAGATTGGGTATCGCCGCGTGGCGCATGAACTGCCGTGTTCCGCTCAGCGCCAGAGCTGGCGGCGAACTGATGCGGGCCAGAGTTGGACGTCAAACCCGTGGGTCTTGAACAGGGCCATCGCAACGCGCTCCAGGCCGAAGCCCAGACAGGCGGTATGAGCCGCGGAACCATCGGCGTTCTGGATTCCCCACTTGCTGCCGAAGTGATCCTGATGAAAATTGAACGAGCAGACGGCTGTGGGGTCCTCGAGCGAAATGATTGGCACCAGAATCTCGAACTTCAGCCTTTGGTCACGCTGGTTGGTCGCCATCAACTTGCCACCCCTGCCGAAGAACGGATCGCTGGCAACATCCGACCGGGCGTCAAGGCCCAGCGACTGCAGCAATTCCAGGCCGCGCTGCAGCCACATGTCGCGCCACTGCACGACTTCGTCCGGTCTTCCGACGCGGACGAATTCGCGCATGCGGAAGGATTGCATGCGCGTCGGCTCGGGTGATGGCTCGTGGCGGTAGGCCCATCCCAGCAGTGAAAACAGGCGGCCGCCTTCCGGAACCGTGCCGGCCAGCGTGGGATAGAGGGGATAGCAGATGGCCGGGGTCAGGCAGAGCCCGGTCGGGCGCAGATGTTCCGTCCAGTTCTCCCCTTGGGCTGCCTGCTGCGCCATTTCGCGCGCCTGCAGCTCTTTGCCGAAGAAGCTGAATACTGTGCCGCAAAGATGGGGAAAGGACTCCAGGTAGTTGTTCCTCTCGATCACCCAGCGATTGACTATCGGCGGGAAAGCGCGCGTCTCCGCGCCATCATCCTTCGCGATCTCGCTGACGCGGTCATTGAAGCGATCGATGACGTCTTCGAACACCGGCCCACGCCCGAAGGCTCCGCGCACACCTACCGGCAGAATGAGGTTGTGTTCGACCAGACCGTCGTAGAACTGGTCGATGTCATACGCGACAGGCATGCACTACTGGTCCTTGAGCACGAGCAGCATGGCTGCGCTCTTTGATGCAATGCGGTCATTGGAAATCATCAGTGCGGCTGAAAGCACATCGCGGTACTGCCTGCCGAGGCTGAACTTCGAGTCGTTCTTGTACGCGGGGATGCCGATGATCTGCAGCGCCTGGTGCACCAGCTGTGGAGCTGTCTCCGAGGCATTGATCTTCAGGTTGTTCAGCTTGAGGGCCCAGCCCATCGACAGCAGTTCTTCCTGCCGGTTTTCGGCGGCGTCGATCTCGTCGAACTCCGTGGCCAGTGCAAGCCAGTTGTGGCGCATGGCCTGCAGCTGACTGGAGGCTTCGGCAAGACGTGTTGCGGCAGGCGGGACGGTGCCCGGATTCTTGCGCGCGCTTGCCCGCACCGACTCCGCTGCGAGTCCGATGGCATTCGCGGCGATTCCCCACCACAGAGATGACCAGAGAATATGTGAATAGGGCACCATGGTCAGGGCCGAGGAGTCCGCGAACGCGCCCGGAACGATCTGCCCTTCCGGACCTGACGATTCAAGCCTGAACCCCGGGCTGCACGTGCCGCGCATGCCCATGGTGTCCCAGGTGCTGGTCTGCTTGAGGGTGTAGTCTCCTTTGCGCACCAGCACGAGTATCTGATCGCTGCCGGGCGCATCCGCTGCGCGTCTGCAGGTGACGAGAATCCCGTCAGCATGCTCACAGTAAGAGCCGGTGGTGGAGTCTTTGCCGAGTTTGAAGTGGCCGTTGCTGCGTTCAATTGCACAGACGCTCTGCCGTGTCTCGCCGAAAGTCCCGACCTCGGAGGTCATCGAGGCCAGCAGATACTGATTCTGCGCCAGTTCCCGCAGGTATTGCTGCAGCACTGCCGAATCCTTGCTGTGTCGGGCTATGCAGGCGACCTGGATGTAGTGCATGGCCAGGATCATGGCGCTGGAGCCGCAGCCTTGCGCAAGCGTCGAACACAGGGTTGCCAGCTGCCGCATGTTGCAACCGATACCCCCGAGTTCACGCGGGAGCAGCGCGGACAGTGCCTTTGCCTCCCGGAGCGCCGCCACGGTCTCGTGCGGGAATCGACTGTCGGCGTCTACTGTTGCGGCGTGCACCAAAGCAACTTCCGTTGCAATGCGCTGAACGTTGGACAGAAGATTCCGGAAATCAGCTTTTGGTGCGGTGCTGGTCATCGCTTCGGATTCGTCCCTGAAATTCGATCTGTGAAACGGATCCCTGTGTCGGGTTCATACTACCGGAAGCGCGCTTCCGGTAGTGAGTGAAGCAGTTGGCAGATCTGCGATGGTGAGGCAGAGTTCATGCCGTTATCCTGAGTGGCTGCATGAACAACTGGAATGCCCAGCCGATCTATTTCGGCCCCCCGTCGCGCGCGCTGTTCGGCTGGCTTCATCGGCCACCGGCCGCAGTGGTGCGCTCTGACGTCGGACTTGTGCTGTGCAATGCTTTTGGATTTGATGCGATTAGCTCGCATCGTGCATTGCGACACGTAGCGTCAGCCGCGACGCAGCTCGGCGTCAGTTGCATTCGGTTTGACTACGACGGAACGGGTGATTCCGTTGGCGACGATTTCGACAGCGATCGCGTCGCAGCCTGGATGGGCAGCATACATGCAGCGGCCGATGAGCTGAAGTCACGCACCGGTGTCACCCGGCTGTGTCTTCTCGGCATCCGCATGGGCGGGTTGCTGGCCGCTGCAGCAGCCCAGCAGCGCAGCGACATCTGCGGGCTTGCCCTCATCTTTCCGACAGTGAATCCCAGGAGCTACCTGCGAGAGATGCGAGCGTTTCATGTCGCCACGCTGAATCCGCAGCCTGGAGATCTGGGTGATGGCGACGATTCCATGACCGAGTGCGTGGGCTTTCTCATGACCGGAGAAACGACACGGGCCCTGGAGAAGTTGAGCTGTACGGGATCCGGGCCGCCGCCCCGGGATGTACTGATTCTGGATCGGGAAGACCTTCCCAATGCGCGTGCTCTGGCGGAGCAACTGGGGAAGCAGGAGGCACGGGTTGTCTATCTGCCCACGAGTGAATACCAGGCGCTGCTGAAGTCGCCTTCTCCGTTGCAGCTGCCTGAACACATCCTCAAATCATTCAGGGACTGGATGCAGCAGCTTCCAGCGCTGCACGACCTGCCGCAAGCGGCATCGAGTGGCAGCGAGGTGGAAAAACGGCGCGAAGCCCGGACGCGCATTCCCTGGAAAGGGAGTGACGAGGCCGATCTTGTCCTTGAAGAAGTAGCAGCACCCGCGGGGTCGCGTGGTGGGTTCTCGATCACGACATTGCTCGGCGGGCAGCCTCCGGTGCATGCCGGTACTGGCAGGCGTTGTGGCGTTTTGCTTGTCAATTCCGGTGCGGTTCATCATGTAGGCCCTTCGCGAATGTACGTCGCACTGGCCAGGCAGTGGGCGGGCATGGGGTATGTGGTGATGCGCGTCGATCTTTCCGGCATCGGTGACAGTCCGGCACTGCCTGGAGCGGAAGAGAACGTGGTCTATTCCGATCATGCAGCCGACGACGTCATTGCCGCGATCTCGCAACTGAAAGACCAATTCCAGGTAACAGAGGTGGTGTCCCTTGGGGTGTGCTCAGGGGCCTATCATTCCTTTGTCGTCGCAAAAAAAGGGGCTGCGCTCAAGGGAATCATCCTGATAAATCCGCTTACTTTTTACTGGATGCCGGGGGATCAATTGGATGAGGGCGACCTGAGCCCCAGGGCTGCTGTCGCGGCTCTGGAGACACAGCGCTATGGAAAGAGTGTGCGCAAGTGGTCCACGTGGAAAAAGTTCTTCACCGGCAAGGCGGATCTGGGCAGTTTCGTGGATTCGGTGATGCGGCACGCAATCGCCAGATTGGGCGTCATGCGGCGCGATGCCAGACGGCTGGCCGGAATGAGCATTCCCAATGACCTGCCCCGCGACCTGCGGCACATCGATAGACGTGGCATCAGGACGGTGATGGTGTTCGGCGGCGCTGATCCGGCATTGCCGCGACTGCGCAACCTCGGCGGTAACGCATTGCGCCGCCTTGTCAGGCGGCGCGTGGTGGAACTGCATGTCATCGAGGGGGCGGACCACACATTCATGCAGCTGAAGCATCGCAGGGTGCTGCAACGCATGTTGTCGGACAGAGTCCGTGACCTGCTGTCTGGCTAAAGCCCTACTTCGATCTGGCTGGTGCCAGCACTGCTGAGCGAGCTCACCATTCCGTGAAGGCTGGGTGAGGTTGGCGATATGGCGCGAAGCCGCAGCGTCATGTCCGTGCCTGGCGCCATGCAGAAATACTGGTCGTCGCAGAGATAGCCCGGCGCGTCGACACGCACCGAGCGGGCGAATCCGGTATTCCGGAGCCGCAGGCGGTACACGCCGGGTTCGACCAGTTGGGCCTGCGCGGATATCTCGCATCCCCGCTGAGCATGCGAATGCCGTTGACTTTGCGGGAGATGAACGGCGAGCAGCGTTGCGCCGCTTGCTGCTTCAGTGAAAGTCGCTGTGACAAGGTCGCAGGAAAGCGGGCCGAAACGGTAGGAATGCGTGAGATCGTGGAATTCGTCGAGCATGGAAGCGGTGGTGATCTCGAGGGTGGTGCGGGGCGGCAGGTTCAGATCCCTGCCTTTGCGCGTGATCAGATGCTGGCCTTCGCGGTACAGCGACAATTCCAGACGTCCCTCTGCAGCACTGGGGAATTCGTTACCCAGATGGATTGACAGCCCATTCAATCCTTCATCGGTGATGCCGATCCAGCGCGGCTGCAGCACGCGTCGCAGCGCGTAGTACGCGGATTTGGGTTGGCCTTGCGCATCGACAATGCCCCATCCAGCACCGTCCCACAGGTCCCGCAGGAACCAGACCAGCGCACCATTGCAGCTGGAATCCCGACGCCGCCATTCCACGAAGGCGGCAGCCATGGTCTCGGCCGATGCGCGCCTGCCAAGTTCCAGATAGCGGTTGTGGTCGCTGTACCGGAGTTGCACAGGATCGACGCCGAACACCTGCCGCAGGTAGTGGTCGCGCACATCCTCGAAATCCCAACCCGCGCCGAGGTCGCGGGGGGCGCGTCGCTTCCATGCTGGGTGGTGCACACGGAGCGCGGCCCCACCCGGCATTCTCTCGATGCTGCTGGCTTCGGGAATATTGGCGAATGCCAGGCACTCAGTGGCGAACTTCAGGCCGGATCGGCGCAGATCGTCCAGCGGCCGCAGATATGCCCCAACTCCGTAATAGGACGCAGTGCCGGTGCGGACCTCATGGGGGAAGTCTCCTCCGCAGGCACTGGAAGGCCAGTACGGCAGAGCGGGGCAGTGTTCGGTGACCAGCCCTCTCAGGAAGTCTTCAAACAAGGGTGGTGTCCAGTTTTCCCGGGCAGTCCCCCACATGGCGGCCTGTTGCGCGACCTCGCTGTTGCCACAGATGACGGCAACACAGGGATGCGGGGCCCAGCGCTGCAATTGCTGCGTGGCTTCTTCACGCACCGATTCAAGAAACTGCGCATCCTGGGCGGGATAGTCCATGCTGGCAAACATGAAGTCCTGCCACAGCAGCACTCCGAGTTCATCGCAGAGATCAAAGAAGACATCGTCTTCGTAGAAGAACGTGCCGCTGATGCGCAGCATGTTGAAGCCGGCGCCGACGACCTGCTCCAGTGCCTTGCGATAATTGTCTGGATCGCTGCGCAAGGAGACAACGTCAAGGGGCGTCCAGCAGGCGCCCCTGCAGAAGATGGGGGTGTCGTTGATAGCGACGGCGAAGTCCCCCTCCGTGCCGGACCGCACGGCAACCTGTCGGAATCCGACTCGTCCAAGGAAGATGTCGGTCTCCTTGCCGCTGGTGTCCTGGCCGCGTAGTACAACTTCATAAAGAGCTGGTGTTCCATGCGTATGCGGCCACCACTTCCTGACCCGTGGCACACGAAGTTGCGCCTGCAGTATCGCCCCAGCCTGTGTAACCGTGGCCGAAGCCACGATGTCCCGACCTTCGAGCAGCAGCAGTTCCGGCGCGCGCATTGACCCACCACCGGGACTATGGCCACGAAAATCAAGCAGTCCGTCCTCACCCTCGACTGTGGCGTGAAGGGACTGGATTGCTACGCCGGAATGACCGTGGTCGATCCAGATCGGCCGCCATGGCCCCACGGCAGCGGCGGGCGGCGACCATCCTGGAGTGCGACCCAGCACGGTGGTCCGGTGCCAGCGCAATTGCTGGTTTTCGATCATGGGCGCACGCCAGCGCGGTCGCGGCCGCTTCTGTTTCAGCGCCGAATCCAGCGAACGAAACGCCAGATAGAGTTCATTGCGGCCCGGCTGCAGTTTTCCCTGCACCGCATGTGACAGGAACATGTTGCGGCTCTGCAGGATCAGCGCATTGTTGAGCCAGATGTCACACAGGGTGGCAAGGCCGTCCAATCGGAGTGTCGCGCCGCTTTCGTCAAGATCAGCGGGCAGATCGAAGCGCAACCGGTACCACCAGTCCTCGGCGTCGAAACGGCGCTCCGCGCCATCCAGCGACCAGGCGCCCGCAGCGCGCAGTGAACCCGCGGCAGTGGAGGGCACCTCGGTGCTGATCCACTTTCGACTCGCTTGCAGCAGGGTTGCCGGGTCGGCGCACTCATCTGCCGCCGTGGCGCAGATCTCCCAACCCTGCCGCAGGTATTGTCGGGACGTACCATTCGCCGCGTTTGTGCCCGGCGTCATGGTTCCTATTTCCTGGTAAGTATTTCCACAGCACTGCGAATTGAGCCAACACTGCTGAATACGCCGCGCGACAGCATCTGATCGGGAAATTCAATGTCGAATGCGCCTTCAAGCGCGAGCATGAGGCTCACGCTGGCGTGCGAGGTGAGGCCGGCCTCGTAGAGATCATCATCATCCTGCAGCTCGGCCGCATTGATGCTGAGGCGGCCGTGATCCTGTACGATCTTTCTGATTTGCGCCGAGATTTCGTTACTCATGAATCGTGATGCGGTACTGCAGTTGAACAGCCGTCATGATATGCCATCGATTGGCGTGCTGGTGAGAGCCGGGTCACGTCCATTCCTGCTTAGTGCTACCATTTGTCCATCATGCTGACTCCAGTCGTTCTTTCCGGCGGCTCCGGCACGCGGCTGTGGCCGCTTTCGCGCGAACTTTACCCCAAGCAATTGCTGCCGCTGGTGGGCGAGCGCACGATGCTGCAGGAAACCCTGCTGCGGCTCGAAGGCATTGGCACCGCGGCGCCAATCATCGTCTGCAACGATGCGCACCGCTTCCTGGTGGCCGAACAGCTGCGCCAGCTTGCGATTGCGCCACAGGCCATCATCCTTGAACCTGCTGGCCGCAACACCGCGCCGGCAATCGCGTTGGCTGCGCTCAAGTCATCGCCCGATGCGCTGCTTCTGGTGCTGCCTGCCGACCACGTAATACGCGATCTCAAGGCCTTCCACGCAGCGCTGCAAACTGCCCAACCGGCCGCGCGCGCGGGCAAACTCGTCACCTTCGGCATCGTGCCTTCCATGCCCGAAACGGGTTACGGCTACATCAAGCAGGCCGCGACCGGGGGCGCAGCAGGTGTGTTCCCGATCGAGCGGTTCATCGAGAAGCCGGATCTCGCGCGAGCGCAGGATTTCCTTGCGGCAGGTGGCTACTACTGGAACAGCGGCATGTTCCTGTTCCGCGCCGACCGCTACCTTGAAGAACTGGGCAAGCATGCGCCAGACATCGCCGCCGCCGCGGACGTTGCGGTAAAGCTTGCGAAGCCGGACCTGGATTTCGTGCGCGTGGACAAGGCCGCTTTCGAATCCTGCCGCAGCGATTCCATCGACTATGCCGTGATGGAAAAGACCGGTGACGCCGTGGTGGTGCCGCTGGCCGCGGGCTGGAGCGATGTGGGTTCCTGGGCGGCGCTGCACGAGGCGCTGCCGGCCGATGGCGCCGGCAATGTGGTGCGCGGTGATGTGATCATCGAGGATTCCAGCGGTTGCTACTTCTATGCCGAAAGCCGGCTGGTCTCCGCAGTGGGATTGCAGGACCACATCGTGGTCGAGACCAAGGATGCGGTGATGGTGGCGCCCAAGGACCGGGTTCAGGACGTAAAGAAGCTGGTCGCCCGCCTGAAGGCGGATGGTCGCAACGAGCATTCCCTGCATCGCGAGGTTTTCCGTCCCTGGGGCAGCTACGACAGCATCGACAGCGGCCAGCGCTTCCAGGTGAAGCGATTGACGATCAAGCCTGGCGCGCAGCTGTCGCTGCAGCTGCATCACCATCGCGCCGAGCACTGGATCGTGGTTTCCGGCATAGCCCGCATCACTCTCGGTGAGAAGGTGTTCCTGCTGGAGGAGAACCAGTCCACCTATATTCCCATCGGCGAAAAACATCGCATCGAGAATCCTGGCAAGGTGCCGCTGCACATCATTGAGGTACAGTCGGGCAGCTACCTGGGCGAGGACGATATCGTGCGATTCGAGGACCGATACGGGCGGGAAGGCACGAGTACCTGAAGCCTGCGCCTATCGCGCCAGGCGTATTTCGTAGACATGAAATGCCCGGGTCTGCCTGCCGGGGCCACTGACGCTGAACACGACGATGCCCCGGATGGCGTCCATATCCATTTCCCGTGCGGCGGGAGCTGTCCGGATACGATCAAGGGGAATGCGCAAGGTTTCGCGGGTCTGCGGCGCCAACGTAAACTGGCCGTTGTAGCGGTCGCCGTAACTTTGATCATGGTTGCGATCATGCACGCGAACCACGAGGCGCTGGGGCGCGGGTTGCAGATTACGGAGATCAATTTCGAGGAAGCGCCATTCGCGCCAGTGAGGCAGGGGCTCCTCGACGATGAGCGCCTGCCGAAATCCCCACCTCCAGTGTGAGAATCTTCCGAGCAAGGGCGAGCGATCATTCCAGAGCACCGGCTCCCGAACGGAGCGCGTGATGTAGGCGGCAACTGTTATCAGGAGGGGCGTCGTTACTGTCAAGGCGGTCAGAGCGGCGACAGCAAGCAGCATGCGGCGCAGGTGGTGGCTGGACGCTTCCCTTCCGGCATTCAGCAGCACTGCAAACGCTGCACCCACCACATCGTTCAGCAGATCCCAACCAGACGCGTCTCTTCCGGTGAAGGACTGGATCACTTCGGTGAGAGCTCCATACCCGATGGCAAGGCCCAGCACCCACAGGTAAGCAGCGCGGGACGGCGGCGGGATCTGCCCACGCAGACGCCTGAATGCCAGATGAGCAAGCCAGGCCATCACCAGCGGGTGGCCGAAATTTTCCAGCTCGCTCATCAACGTCGGCCAGCGCTGGAAGGCGCCTTCGAATGGCAGCGGTGTCAGCAGCAGCAAGGTAGCCGCTCCGATCGAGAACCACAGAACCGGATCGGATTTCGACAGACGCATGTCGCAGTTGTAACCCATCCCGCCCGGCATTGCCGTGGCAGGGCACTCGTGCCCATCAACTAAACGGAATGCCCGTAGCGATTTTCGGTTCCGATTATGTGGTACTGGTGACAGGAGCCTGCCTGGCGGACGCCGGGTCGCGCCGGGCCGGTGCCGACGGCCTGGCAAATCTCACGGAGTGGCGGGAAATCAGCAGCCCGGATTTCGATCATCTCCAAGCCGGTTCGAAGCATTCCGTGATCTTCGGCGGACGCACTCTCTATAATCCCGAACCATCGCTCCGCTCAGGCTTCAGTTATTACGCCGTCGGTCAGGGACTCGACTGTGGTGAAATGAGCTGCGCGAGCATGCACCGCAAAGAATCTACATGAAGAGCACCGCCGAACCAGCATCCATAAATCTGGACAGTGACATGGGCGTTATCGCTCTGGTCCCAGACCATTGGCAGAGTGACAAGATAACCACTCGTCACCATGTCATGTCCCGGCTCGCTCAGCGCTGCCCCTCGGTATGGATGGAGCCGATCGTCAACTGGACCCAGTACTTGCGCAGACCCCGGCTTGCTGCAAGCGGTCGTCGGTACGAAACGTCGTCGGGCCTGACGGTTTGGCCCGGCAACGTGCTCAACCCGGGCTTTTCCCGCCCCGAGTTTCTCGCGCGGCAGCTGGAAAGGCGCAGACTGATGGCTGCCCGTCGATACCTGATCGCGCGTGGCGCCAGGCGCGTCGTTCTCTACGTATGGAGGCCGGAATTCTCCGGCGCTTTGGATAGCGGTGCCTGCGATGCCTGCGTCTATCACATAGACGACGAGTATTCCTTTTCCGAGACTGAAGTCGCAACCAGCGAGCGTGAGGCGGGACTAATCCGGCGCTCAGATGCGGTCATCGTGCATTCGGACGCGCTGCTCGAAAAAAAGCGGCCCTACAATTCTCGGATGTTCCTGATTTCCAATGGCGTCGACTACAAAGCCTATTCGACCCCTCAACGGGAACCGGATGACATGCAGTCGATAGGAAGGCCACGCATTGGTTACGTGGGTGTCATCAAGAGGCAGCTGGATTTCGAGTTGCTCTGTCGGGCGGCGGAACGACGACCTGATTGGTCGTTCGTGTTCGTCGGTCCGGTCGGATTTCTAGGTGACAGTGCCGTGCATGTTGATCGCCTGCGTGCCCTGCGAAATTGCCACTTCCTTGGAGCCAGGGATATGCAATCCCTGCCGGGATACGTCCAGAGCATGGATGTTTGCTTGCTCAGCTATCTCGTGAATGACTACACCAAGTACATCAATCCGTTGAAGCTCTATGAATATCTCGCTTCCGGTCGGCCTGCAGTGGGAACGCCTATCCGGCCCATTCTGCGGCACGGCGATATTCTGTTGACCGCGGGTGATTGCGACGAATTGATTCGTCAGGTCGAGACTTGCCTTGCGTCGGAGGAAGACTCAGAGCTGATGCGCGAACGCAGGCGCGCGTACGCCAGTCAGTACGACTGGGAAAATATTGTCGATAGCATAGTGGATGTCATGCGCGGGGCATTGCTCAGGACATCAGGCAGCGCCAGGGAATCAGGAACCGCGTAGCGGTGACTGCGCCGCAGCGCGATTCTTTGGATGCGGCTACGCGCTACTGGATGGATGTGCTCACAGGACCGGACAGACCGCTCTCCGCACCACTGCTGGAATAGGCGGTCACGCTGAAATACCAGGTGCCGGCGGCGAGATTCGCAACAGTGTAGTTGCGGGCACTGGCGTCTGCTACGTCGATACTGCTGCTCAATGCGCTGGCAGATGTGCCGTAGTAAACGCGAAAACCCGCAAGATCCGCGAGACCCGATCCATCGGAATTCAGGGTCGGCGCAGTCCAGTTCAGTTGCGCCGATCCTGTCGCGGGCGGCGGACTTACTGTCACAGAGAATGCGGCCAGGCCCGTGGTGTGGGCGCCATCACTCACGCTTATGACGATGCCCGCGGTTGTGCCGGCGGCAGACGGCGTTCCGGAGAGTTGTCCTGTTACCGTGCTGAACGTCGCCCAGCCAGGCTTGTTCTGGATGGCGAACGTGAGGGTCGCGCCTTCCGGATCCTGAGCACTGGGCTGGAAACTGTATGCCACTCCGACTGTGGCGCTGGTTTGGGGATTGCCGGCAATCGTTGGTGCAGCGTTCTGAGGCGCAGGCTGGTTGCCCGACGAATCGCCGGTTCCGGATCCGCCGCAGGCGGCAAGCATGGCAATTGCCGCTACAAGAATCAGCGTCGGCAGTCGGGTTGCCGTAAGATTATTGTCAAACTTGCGCATGTCCGGGATAGTCAAGCAGTGACCGGGTGCAGGCAATATGTCGCGATCCGCCGAAAGTGGAAGGACGCCCTTCTCACTTCCGCATCTTTACCGACTGTGAGAGCTGTCCGGGTGGTTCTGGAGAGGCATGTCTAGACTGGTTGGGCGTGCGCTGGACTGCGCCGCGTACTTTATGGAAGCTTGAGTGACCAAGAAAAAAATGCGGGTCCACCTGATTGCGGCGGCACGGCCCAATTTCATGAAGATTGCACCGCTGTATCACGCACTGAAGGCGGAAGTCTGGTGTACCCCGGTGCTGGTGCACACCGGCCAGCATTACGACGCGAACATGTCCGATGACTTCTTCCGAGATCTGCGGCTTCCAAAGCCGGACCATCACCTCGAGATCGGCAGCGGCAGTCACGCACAGCAGACGGCAGGAGTGATGACAGCCTACGAGCAGGTCTGCCTGAAGGACCGACCGGACTGGACCATCGTCGTTGGCGACGTGAATTCGACTGCCGCCTGTGCAATGGTCTGCGCCAAGATGTGGATACCGGTCATTCATCTGGAAGCCGGGCTGCGCAGCGGCGATCGCCGCATGCCGGAAGAGATCAACAGGCTGGTCACCGATGCCATCTCAGATGTGCTGTGGACTCCGTCTCCCGATGCCGATGCCAATCTGCTGCGGGAAGGTGTGTCCGCGGACAGGATCGACCGCGTCGGAAACATCATGATCGACTCGTTCGAAATGCTGCGGCAGCAGATCGAGCAATGCGGAATACGGGGGCAGCTGGGCCTGGAATCGGGGCGCTACGCCGTCGTCACGCTGCACCGGCCATCGAATGTGGATCACCGCGAAACCCTAGGTCTGCTGGTGCAACAGCTGCTTTCAATCGCCGCCGACTTGCCGCTGGTATTCCCGGTGCATCCGCGCACGCGCAAGCACCTGGAGGAATTCGGCCTGCTCAGTGCGCTGGCGGCGCAGCCGGCCGTGAAGCTCACGGATCCGATGTCCTACATCAACTTCATGAACCTGGTCCTCGGCGCGCGCATGGCCATCACGGATTCCGGTGGCGTGCAGGAAGAGACCACCTACCTCGGCATTCCCTGCCTCACCCTGCGCGAGAATACGGAGCGTCCCATTACGGTTACCGAGGGCAGCAACCAGCTGCTGTCGCCGCAACAGTTGCGTGAGCGCGTATTCAGCATTCTGGAGAGTCCCGCTGCGCCACGACGGCACCCCGACCGTTGGGATGGAAAAACAGCTTCGCGGTGCGTTGCTGCGCTGAAAGCGCGCGCCTCGGTTCAATAGGCGGTCACAACATGTCACTGCTGCTTCCTGAGCTGGTCTTTCAGTCCGCCACGCGTAAACCTGACGCCGTAGCACTAGTGGATCGTGACCGGTCATTGACTTACGGCGCATTGGCGGAGTCGATTCGCGCCGCCGCGCATGGGCTTGTCGGCCTGGGACTGAACCGCGCCGATCGCGTCGGCATCTACCTGCCCAAACAGCTCGAAACGGTTGTGGCGATGTTTGGCGCTGCGGCGGCAGGTGGCACGTTCGTGCCGGTCAACTCCGTTCTCAAGGCGCCGCAGGTTGGTTACATCCTGCGCGACTGCGATGTGCGGATTCTCATCACGTCAAGCAGCCGCTTGCAGGATATCGCCGTCGAGCTGCAGCAGTGTCCCGCGCTGACGCATGTCGTGCTGGTTGATGGAGCCGGTGCGCGCGAGTCCGGCAACAAGACTGTGTTGAACTGGGTTGAGCTGCTACGGGCATCGCCTGCTTCTCTCCACCGCGCAATCGACACCGACATGGTGTCGATCTTCTACACCTCCGGCAGCACCGGCAAGCCCAAGGGTGTGGTGCTGTCACACCGGAACATGGTGGTCGGTGCGCACAGTGTCGCGAGCTATCTGGCCAATACCCCGGATGATCGCCTGCTGGCGGTACTGCCGTTCAGTTTCGACTATGGGTTCAGTCAGTTGTCGACGGCATTTTCGGCAGGCGCCACAGTCGTGCTGTTCGAATATCTTCTGCCCCGCGACGTGATTCGCGCTGTAGAGCGCGAGAAGATCACGGGTCTGGCAGGTGTGCCGCCACTGTGGATACAGCTCGCCGATCTGCCCTGGCCGGCCGGTCTGGATTCCCATCTGCGCTATATGACCAACTCCGGTGGCGCGATGCCGCGCGCAACACTGGCGAAATTGCGCGGCAACGTGCCACGCACCCAGTTCTTCCTGATGTACGGACTGACAGAAGCGTTCCGGTCAACGTATCTGCCGCCTGACGAAGCAGATCAACGCCCGGACTCGATCGGAAAGGCGATTCCGAATGCGGAGATCCTGGTGCTGCGCCCCGACGGGAGCCTGTGCGATGCCAACGAACCTGGCGAGCTCGTCCATCGTGGCTCGCTGGTGGCGCTGGGCTACTGGAACGATGTGGCAAAAACGGCGGAGCGATTCAAGCCGATTCAGCCGCGCAGCAGCGGCCTGGTGCTGCCGGAACTGGCCGTCTGGTCCGGCGATACCGTGCGTCGCGACGAGCAGGGGTATCTCTACTTCGTTGGACGCCGTGACGAGATGATCAAGACTTCCGGGTACCGGGTCAGTCCCACGGAAGTCGAAGAGGCCGCGTATGCGACAGGACTGGTGGGCGACGCTGTGGCTACGGGCGTGCCGCATTCGACGCTGGGACAGATGATCGTGCTGATCGCTTCGCCCGCGGCTGGAGCCGCAACCGACGAGCAGACACTGCTCACGGCCATGAAGCGGTTGCTGCCCAACTACATGGTGCCCCACGCGGTGCGCTGGGAAGCCACTCTGCCACGGAACCCCAATGGCAAGTTCGATCGGCCTCGTCTCGCGGCCAGTGCGAAGGAGCTGTTCGCGGTGGCGCCATGACAATTGCACAGTTCTCGCAACACCCGCCGTCGCCATTCTATTCGGCGCAAGGTGACGAGCTTCTGGTTGGGGGGCGCACGCTGTCAGACGTCACGGCACAGATCGGCCGCACGCCATTCTATGTTTATGACCGCGAGGTGATCGCGCGGCAGATCGGTGCCCTGCGCGCGACGTTTCCGCGCGAGGTGGAACTGCACTACGCCATGAAGGCCAATCCGATGCCCGAGGTGGTACGGTTCATCGCGCCACTTGTTGATGGTCTCGATGTGGCGTCGGGCCGCGAGTTGTCGGTTGCGCTGACCACCGCTGTCGCACCGCTGGATATCAGTTTTGCAGGTCCGGGAAAAAGCGTGGATGAACTGCGGCAGGCCATCGATGCCGGTATCGTCATCAACATCGAATCGCCGCGCGAGCTGCGCGAGATAGCCGTGATCGCACGCGCGACGGGCAGGCGCCCGCCGGTTTGTGTGCGGGTTAATCCGGACTTCGAACTGAAGTCCTCTGGCATGAAAATGGGCGGTGGTCCAAAGCAGTTCGGCGTGGATGCCGAAGCCGTGCCGGAGTTGCTGCAGTCCATGCTTGGGTTGCCAGTGGAATTTCGCGGCTTTCACATCTTCAGCGGTTCCCAGAATCTCAAGGCCGAGTCGATCGTCGATGCGCAGCAGAAGGCGGTGGAACTGGCAGCCCGCCTGGCAGCGTCCGCGCCGGCGCCAGTGCGCCTGCTCAACATTGGTGGTGGTCTGGGAATTCCATATTTCCCCGGCGAGGACCGGTTGCCGCTGGCGCCAATCGCCTCGAATCTCGAACGCCTGGTGACCAGGACGAAGCAGCTGCTGCCTGAGGCGAAGCTGGTGATAGAGCTCGGGCGCTATCTGGTCGGAGAGGCAGGACTCTACGTTTGCCGCGTTATCGATCGCAAAATTTCCCGTGGCCACGTCTATCTGGTGACCGATGGCGGCCTGCACCACCACCTGGCGGCCTCCGGCAATTTCGGCCAGGTGATTCGCAAGAATTACCCCGTGCTGATCGGCAACCGGATGGCCGTCGCCGCGCGGGAAACCTCCTCGGTGGTGGGCCCTCTGTGCACACCGCTTGACCTGCTAGCGGACCGCATGCCGCTGGCCCCGGCCCAGGAAGGAGATCTGGTGGTCGTGTTTCAGTCGGGCGCGTACGGAATGACGGCCAGTCCCACGCGTTTCCTGAGCCATCCCGAGCCAGTCGAACACCTGCTCTAAGCACTGTCGGACTTATTTACACAACGCTGTAAGACATCTGAACTGGAGCCTTCTAACTAATTGACTATTATGGAAAATTAGAAGATGGCGAGGAACTTGCAGGGCTATGCTCACGTCTACGCGAGAGTGTAGACTCGCCAAGGTAATGGAACCCATCGATATGGACGATAAGAGCAATCCGCCCGAGCCGGTAAACGTGGACACAACCGGCAGTGAATCGGCCGGGATGTCCCGCCGTTCGCTGTTGTCCGGCGCCAGCAAGGCTGCGGTTCCAGTGATTATCACGCTGTACAGCGGTGGAACGCTTGCCACAGGAGCTATCAGCAGCAACCTGATCAGCGCGAAGACAGGCCAGGGCGCCTCTGGGGGCAAGTTTCAATGCCTGGATACCAGCAGTGTCTATGCCCACCCAACCAAGGCGAACACATATGACCTGGGCAATCCCGCCATGGGCCGGGTTACACGCATCAATAGCCCCACCAAGACATATTACAAACCCGGTTCCAGCGGCCCCAGCAGCACTACCGTAACGGGTACCAAGATGTGTACCGACGGTGGCGATTTCTACCGCAAGGACTCCTTCAACAGCTACACAAAAGTGAACGTCAAGAAGGGTGTGCTGGTCTCCGCCACGGCGCTGAGCTCCTTCTCGAACAAGATTACGTACACAGACGTCTGATTTTCCTCGACGTTTCGATCGGGTTCGCATCCACTTCAAACCGATGAACTAAGATCTGTCGCTCCCATGAGTGACAGATCAGCCTCTATTTCCGAATCGGACTCGACGCGCTGGCAGGCGGCCCCCGCACTGGAGTTCGATTGGGCGGAGTGGGACGGCGAATATGTGCTGTTCCATCGTCCTTCGGGCAAGACCCATTTCGTCAACGCAGCGACTGCGCAACTGCTGAAGGCGATTCTCACTGTTCCCCGTACAGTCGATGAAGCCATTGCCGTCCTGGCGCCTGGCGCCGCACCCCAGGAACTGGCGGAGCTGAGAGAACGTACCACTGAACAGTTCCAGCTGCTGGAGGCCAATGGCCTGGTATCGGTGTCATGACGATTGCGGTGAGTTCCTTGCCCACGGTAGGTCTGCTGGCCGAGACAGTCTTGCACTCCCGCCTGAGGGGACCTGGGCTGGGCGTCCGGGTAGGACCGTTCGACATCTGCATTCACGCCGAAGTGTCCGGTCTTGCCGCGCCGTTGCGCCAGCTCTACGGCGACTACACTCTGCTCGAAGCAGGTCAAGACTTCAGTTTCCATGTGCGTCTGGTCGACGCGCCCCGGAGCCTGCCCTGGCGGCCGCGACGGGTGCGGTTTCTTGTAGACGGTCGCGCCCCGCATGAGGATATGCCGCGCGATCAGGCGCTGGCGGTGCTCGAATGGGGCATCAACCTGGTTGTCGCGCTGCGTTACCACTGCTTTCTGATGCTGCACGCCGCAGTGGTGGAGCGGAATGGCCAGGCGCTGGTGCTTCCAGCAGCACCCGGCAGTGGCAAGACCACGCTCTGCGCTGCTCTTGTGCACCGCGGCTGGCGATTGCTGTCCGATGAGTTCGGCCTGGTACGTCCCGGAACCATCGAACTGCTGCCACTGCCACGTTTGATGCCGCTGAAGAACGAATCCATTGAAGTGTTGCGGGCTTTCGCGCCGCAGGCCGAACTCGGGCCACTGATACGCGGCACGCGCAAGGGCGATATCCGGCACCTGCGACCGCCAACAGAAAGCGTTCAACGAGGGCATGAAACAGCGCGGATCCGCTGGATAGTGTTTCCGCGCTGGGCCCGCGGCGTCGGGCTTTCCATGCTGCCACTGATGCGCACGGAAGGTTTCATGGGTGTCGCCAGCAATGCGTTCAACTATGAAATGCTGGGTCATGCTGGCTTTGCCACCGTGCGCGAACTGGTAGATGCCAGTGAGTGCCTGCAACTTGAATACAGCGATCTGGGCGAGGCCGTGGCCGCGCTCACTGCACTGGCAGATCAGCATGCAGGTTGAAAGGATGCCGCTGAGCCAGCGGATCACACGGATGCTCGACGCGCTGCGTGAACCTGCCTCACTACTGCATCTTTCCGGCCCCGATCTCGACCTCACGCTGCGCGTGCTTCGGCGCGCAAAGCTGCTGGGCCTGGTTGCGCGTCGCCTTACGCCTGTACAGCTGGCGCAGCTTCCATCGCGTGTCGTGGATCAGTTGGTGAGTGCCGCCAACATGGTGGATGCCCGCGTGCGCCTGGCGCGGTGGGAACTGTGGCACCTGCAGCGCGCACTGCAGCCAACGCCCGCGCGGCCGGTGGTGGTATTGAAGGGCGCGGCGTATCTGCTGCTGGATCTGCCACATTCCGCCGGACGTTTGCTAACCGACGTGGATTTGCTGGTGCCCGAAGGCCAATTGCGAGGGGTCGAGGCGCAATTGCATGACTGTGGCTGGGAAAGCACACCACTTTCACCATACGACGAGCGGTATTATCGCGACTGGACTCATGAGATTCCGCCGCTGCGGCACGCAGAGCGCGAGATCGAAGTGGACGTGCACCACAATATCCTCATGCGTACCGCCAGGCTGCGCCCGGATGCAGAAAAGCTTTTGGCACATTCAAGGATGATAGGCAGCGATGGATTTCAGGTGCTTGCTCCCGTTGACATGGTGTTGCATGCGATGACGCATCTGTTCTACAGCAGCGAAATGGACGATGCGCTTCGCGAGCTGGTGGATATCGACGCGCTGATCCGCCATTTCGCAGCGAGCGAGTCTGGCTTCTGGTCGAGATTTGTTGCGCGCGCCGGCGAGATGGACCTGTTGCGCCCCGCGTGCTATGCACTGCGCTATGCCCAGCGATGGCTGGACACACCCGTGCCACCTGCAGTGCTGCAGGAGATGGCAGGATCAGAGGCGCCGGCTCCGCACCTGGCGGTGATGGACCGGCTTGTTCCGCATGCGCTGTTTCCGAGACATCCCGACCGCCCGGAGCGGCGTAGTGCGGTGGCGCGTGCGCTGCTGCTGGTGCGCCTGCACTGGATACGCATGCCACCATGGCTGCTGGTGCGGCACTTGCTGCGCAAACTGATTGTCCGTATCGGGACCCCGCGGAGCGAAGCGTGAATCTGCCTGGGACATTGAGCTACGCCAGTGCGGCGCTGGCCTTTGCCATGCTGACTGCGTTGCTGCTGGTCAGCTGGAGGGGCCGCGCCGAGGGCCTGAAATTCGTCATCGCCTCGGCCGCCAGCCTCTTGTGGGCAGGCGTGATGGCCTGGGACGCATCGCGGACCGAAGGGTTGCCGGCGCTCCTCGTATTTACCGCCGAGATGATGCGCGATGGGGCCTGGCTGGTTGCGCTCGCCGGAGTGGCGAGTGGTGTGCTGCCGCGCCTGCTTGCTGTGTCGGCGCAGACACTGTGTGTCGCTCTAGTGGTGGCCGCCTGGTTGCTACCGTCGGGATCTGGACTGCTGATCCACGCCGGCATCGGTGTCGCGCTGCTGGTGCTGGTGCTGCTCGAGCAGATCTACCGCAATGCCAGTTCCGCCGGCCGGCATGCCTTCAAGTTCCTCGCGGTTGGCCTTGGAGGCGTCTATGTCTACGACCTGTTCCTGTTTTCCCAGGCCGAGCTCTTTCAGTCCATCTCCAAGGAGTTCTGGCTCACACGCGGTGTCGTGAATGCCGCGCTGGTGCCGTTGATTGCTGTTGCCGCCCGCCGCAATCCCCAGTGGTCACTCGATGTATTCGTGTCACGCCAGGCGGTCCTGTTCACCACATCGGTGGTGGCGGTGGGCATCTACCTGGTGCTGATGTCGCTGGGTGGGTACTACATCCGCGAAGTCGGCGGCAGCTGGGGCGTAGTCGCGAACCTGCTGTTTGTATGTGGCGCGCTGGTGGTATTGGCGGTAGTGATGCTGTCGGGCGCGGTGCGCCGCCGTGTGCGCGTGTTCGTCCACAAGCATTTTTACCGGAACAAGTTCGACTACCGTGTCGAATGGCTGCGCTTTGTCGCCACGCTTTCCGTAGCCGACGAGCCCGACGTGCGCAAGGCCAGCCTGAAGGCCATCGCGCAGGTGTTCGAAAGTGACGGGGCCTTGCTTTACGTGCGCGGTGCCCAGGGCGGACATTTCGTTCCCGCCGCCGCGTGGCCCTCGCCGTTGCGGGAGGTCGCCGGGCTTGAAGATGTGGACGACTCGCACGAATTCATCCGCATGCTGGGCGATCGCAATTGGGTGATCGATCTGCGGGAATACGCGGAAAGTCCGGAGTTCTACCAGAATCTTGCGCTGCCTGAGTGCCTGAGAGCGCTGCGAGGATACCGGATCATCGCGCCGCTGTTGCAGCAGCAGCAGTTGATTGGATTCATGGTGCTGCGCGAGCCGCCGCCGCCGTTCGCCCTGACATATGAAGACCGCGATTTGTTGCTGACGCTCGGTCGGCACGTGGCTCTTATCCTGACGCAGCAGGACGCGGAGCGGCGGCTTGCGGAGGGCCGGCAGTTCGAGGCATATCATCGCCTCACCGCATTCATGATGCATGACCTGAAGAATCTGGTCGCGCAACTCAATCTCGTCGTGGGCAACGCTGCGCATCACCGCAACAACCCGGCCTTTGTCGATGACGCGTTTGCGACGGTTGCGAATGCCGCCAGCCGCATGACGCAGCTGATCGGGCAGCTGAGTCGCAAGGAAGCGTCCGGGGAGATGGAACGCGTGGAGGTGCAGGCGGCGATCGAGGCAGCCATCCGTCACTGCAGCGATCGGGAGCCCGTGCCTGTGCTGGCGAGCCTCGCGACCGATACAGCGTCGGCAACCGTCTGGGCCGAAAAGCAGCGCCTGTCCTCGGTGCTGGAACACACCATCAGGAACGCGCAGGAAGCCAGTTCTCCTGCCGACCCCCTGGAACTGCGAACGGAGGTCACCGCCACTCAGATACGCATCGAAGTGCGAGATCAGGGCAGCGGGATGACGCCGGAATTCATCCGGTCGCGTCTCTTCAGGCCCTTCGACAGTACCAAGGGATCCAAGGGCATGGGCGTAGGCGCGTACCAGGTGCTGGAGTACGTGCGCTCGCTGGGCGGCGAAGTTGAAGTGCAAAGCAGTCCCGGTATTGGCACCACTTTCACCATTAAACTGCCACGTCATGACTGACCCCATTGCCACTGCCCCCCTGCTGGTCGTCGAGGACGATCAGGGATTGCAGAAGCAACTGAAATGGACTTTCGAGGGAAGGGAGCTGCTGCAGGCTTCCGATCGCAAGGAGGCCATCGCGTTGCTGCGCCGTTTCGAGCCTGCAGTCGTGCTGCAGGATCTCGGCTTGCCTCCGGATCCCGCCGGAGTCAGCGAGGGGTTCGCGACACTGCAGGAGATCCTGGCACTGGCGCCGTATACGAAGGTGATCGTCGTCACCGGCAATGCCGACAAGGACAACGCGCTGCGGGCCGTGGGTCTTGGCGCCTATGATTTCTGCCAGAAGCCGCTCGACATCGATCTGCTGCGCCACATCGTCGATCGCGCGTTTCGCCTGCATGCGCTCGAGCAGCAGAACCGCGAGCTGCAGGACCAGCATCAATCGTCACCTCTCACCGGCGTCATCACGGCCGATGCCGGCATGCTGCGCGCCTGCCGCATGGTTGAGAAAATCGCCCCGTCGTCTGTCTCGGTGCTGGTACTGGGTGAGAGCGGCACGGGCAAGGAGCTGATCGCGCGTGCCGTGCACGAGCTCAGCGCCCGCAAGGCTGGTCCCTTCGTCGCAATCAACTGCGCGGCGATTCCTGAACAGCTGCTCGAAAGCGAGCTGTTCGGCCATGAGAAGGGCGCGTTCACCGGCGCAATCAAGACCACGATTGGCAAGATCGAGCAGGCCAGCGGTGGCACGCTGTTCCTCGACGAAATCGGCGACATGCCGCTTTCGCTCCAGGCCAAGCTGCTGCGGTTCCTGCAGGCGCGCGTCATCGAGCGCGTCGGCGGACGTCAGGAAATCGCGGTCGATGTCCGCGTTGTGTGCGCCACGCACCAGGATCTCAAACAGCTTATCGCGCAGCAGCGTTTTCGCGAGGATCTCTACTATCGCATCGGTGAAGCACCGATCCTCCTGCCGGCGCTGCGTGATCGCGCCGGCGACGCAGCTGTACTCGCACATGTATTCCTGCGCCGTTTCAACGCTGAACAGGGGCAGTCGCGGCGCGGCTTCGCGCCTGCTGCCCTCAGTGCGATCCGTGCCCACCCCTGGCCGGGCAACATCCGCGAGCTGGAAAGCCGGGTAAGAACAGCCGTGTTGGTTGCCGATGGGCCACTGATCAGTGCGGCGGACCTGGGACTGGAGCCCGCCGCCAGCGAAGTAATGCAACTGAACCTGCGTGAGGTGCGGGCGGCGGCAGAGCGCAGTGCCATCGCGCAGGCGCTCGCAATTGCCAATGGCAGCGTTTCGCGCACCGCCGAGTTGCTGGGCGTCAGCCGGCCAACCCTGTATGACCTGATGGACCGGTACGGTATCCGTCGCGGGGATGAGGATTGACCGCCAGCGCGGTTCGAACCGCCGCGATCAGCGCCGTGGTGCTGGCGCTGGCGCTGGCAAACCTTGCGACGTGGCCCAGTCTGCAGTCGCTGTGGGTGTTCTGGAGAACGATCCACGACTACGAACATGGGCCGCTCATTGCACTGGTAGCCGTGGCGTGGATGGCGCGCATCGCGTGGCACGGTGGCCTTGCCGGCGCGCGACCCTCCATGGCCGGCACGGCACTGCTCGGTGTGTTGCTGCTGGCCTGGCTCATCACATGGCGGGCAAATATCAACATCGCGCACCAGCTGCTGTGGCCGCTTGTCATTGGCGCCAGCCTGCTCGCGATGCTTGGAGGCGTTGTCACGCGCCGTTTCGCACTTGCCCTGGCATTTCTCTATTTCGGTGTGCCTGTGTGGGACTACGCGTTGCCGGTGCTGCAGCGCTGCAGCATCTTCTTTTCCGAGAAGATGCTTGCAGTACTCGGCGTCAAGGCAGCGGTCTCCGAGTACCTCGTGACTATTCCGGAAGGAACCTTTGCGATCATCGAAGGCTGCAGCGGCAAGCACTATCTGGTTGTCACACTGGCAATCGCATGGCTCGCCGCAGCGCTGAATGGCATCGCGGGAAGGCGTCTTGCGCTGTTCATGGTCATCAGCGGGGTGCTGTCGATGATCACCAACTGGGTGCGCATCGTCATCATCATCTATGCGGGCCATGTGACGAACATGCAGCATTACCTGGTTGCCAACGAGCATGTGACGCTCGGAAACCTCCTGTTCGTGCCGCTGCTGGCGATAGTCATATTGCTTGCGGGGCGTCTTGCGCCGCGGCAGCCGGTTACTCCCGTAGCTGCGCCATCCACATCGGCGGCGAACGCCGGCGCGCCCGGTTCCCTGGCGACGAAACTGCTGCCAGTCGGCCTGCTGCTGGCTGTATTCGGGTTTGTGCTCTGGGGTCGATCTGCCGGGGGACCCCCGCTGGTGCTTGGCGGGCTGCCACTGGCTGTGGGGCGGTGGCAGGGGCCGTTACCGGCCCGCTCGAACTGGAAGCCGCTGTACACGGCAGTTGATGCAGAGGCGCGCGCCGGATATGCCAAGCCTACCGGCGAATCCCTTGAACTGTATGCAAATGTGTACTCATGGCAAGAAAATGGCCGTGAATTGATTCAATACGGAAACGATCTGGTGTCTCCGGTGGGCTGGAGCCGCTCCTGGTCCGCCACCGACGGGTCCCTGGTTACTGCTACGGAAACACTTGCCAGCACCCAGGTGTCGGATCCCTCCGGCCAGCGCTGGCTGATAGCCCACATCTACCGGGTGGGCTCGGACAGTTACCGCACGGATTTCTTCGCGAAGCTGGCCTATGGCTGGCGTTCACTGGCAGGCCAGACCCCCGTTGGAGTCATCGCGCTCGCCGCGCGTTGCGAGCCGGGAAACTGTGACAAGGCCAGCGAGTTAGTTGCTGATTTCTGGGAGAATATGCGGCCCGATCTGCTGGCTCTTGTACCGGCTGGAGTAAACGTCAAGCCATGACACCGAAAAAGACACGGATTGCCACTCTGGCCCTGTTGGTCGCCACGCTGTCGCTGACGGCCTGTGATCTGCTCATGAGCGCGGATGCACGGGAAGCACGGGCAAAGGCTGCGCTGGAAGCCGGGAATCTCGATGCTGCGCTCGCGGATCTGCGCAAGGTGGTCGAGAAGGACAAGGGTCGGGTGGAATCGTGGTTGCCTTTCCAGCACAGTGGGATCCGAAGCTTGGAATTCACGTGACTTGAAGTCGC
>JADMIO011089292.1_pt1 | contig 93553 bp, 76 predicted proteins | sample 8958161 | NCBI WGS metagenome assembly JADMIO01 (sample SAMN16585339, study PRJNA669376) | soil metagenome | isolation source: Crop rotation soil | place: USA: Cullars Rotation, Alabama | collected 2011
CGCGACAACTTGTCCACGTGGAATTCTAAGCTTAGGATCCCAATGTGCTGGAAAGAGGACTTGAGCAGATTGGCGGAACAGCCAATGGCGGCAGAGGTCGTGTATGGCTTTTTGATATATTTGACCCGACAAACAGTGCGCCTTCCGTTCTTTCAAGCCGCACCTATATTCCAAATTTTGTCAAAGCAACGGCTCCGATGGGTTACATGGATTTCGGCGGCGGCCGACTCTACGCGAACGTTGTTAATAACGGTTTATTAGCCAGCTCTGTTGATTCAATCTCTTTATCCGCGCCGACTTTTACGCGTAATTTATCGGCTACCAATCGCGTTGGTATTGGGCAACTCGCTCATTTCGAAGTCGTGGCTGTGGCGGCGATTACCAATTATCAGTGGTTTTCCAACAACGTGGCCATTCCGGGAGCGACAACTTACTTCCTCGATGTTCCGAATGTGCAGACCAATGTCTCAGGTGATGTTTACAAGGTTGTTGTCCGCAACGCCGCAGGTTCAGCTACAAGTGTCGAATCCGTTTTGAAAGTTGTTAATCCGGGAGATTTATTTCATCTGGAATTGCTCTGGAGTTTCGCCACGGGCGAAGGGGTGATGTCCGCCGCCAGTGGAAGTGGCACACCTCCCGAGCGGACTATTGCTTATCATTCGCTTTCCAATCAGTTGCTTGTCGTGAGAGGCGCGTCAGGTTCGACCGTGCGGATATCTGTAGTCAATCCTGACAATGGAAGCGTTTTATACACCTTGAAAACCAATGGTATTTTTGGCGGACAGAATCTGGGCCTGGTCGGTATTGGGGTGGCGGATGACGGAGCCGTTTATGCCGCCAATGTGGCAACAGATAGTTCATTCCGTATTTATCGATGGGCTGATACCGGGCCAGAAACTTTACCGCAAGTGATTTTCGGGACCAATTCGTCAGCGGCGAAGGCCAACCCGATTGAAGACCTTGTTGGAAGCCAGTTTTATCGTTTCGGGGACAACCTTGCCGTGCACGGATCCGGAATGAGCACCGAAATTGTTTTGGACAACCAAAATCTTACCACCAAGTTTGCGGCTGTCTTGCGGCCAATTGACTCTACGATGACGAACTGGACCTCTACCGGCTATCTTTTACAAAATGCTCAAGGTGGTTATGGATCCGAAGCGTACGGAACCGCTATTGGACGCAGCCTGCAGTTCGGCCCGGACAAAGATACGCCGTTTGGCGCTTTACCGACTTTTTGGCAAAAAAGATATAACGCGGTTGGCGCACCTTTGGCTGGAACGGGCTATACTCCCGGCGGTGGAATTGCGCCCCTCGCAGTTTCCAATTCCGGCTTGCCCTTGTACACCAATGGTCCCATCGGGATTAATTTTTCTTTGAATCTGGCGGCTGCGCTCAGCTTTAACGGCGCTATCGCAAGTTCAGGAACCGTTCCGGATGATTTGTATTTTTATGACTTTGCCGATCCCGCCCAAGCGGTCCTTTTGACAAAAACTCCATTTAAGGCAAATCATCTGGCGAATGGAAATGCCATTGGCCAAGTGGTTTTTGGCGCCAATCCGGCCACAGGCACGAATTACGTTTTCGCCATCAATGGTAACAATGGCTTGATGGGTCTTGTGCTAGCGGGCGGCGTCACTCCCCCTCCCAGAATTCTTACCCAGCCAAAAGACACCCGCATTCTCGAAGGCACAACGGGCACCTTGACTGTATCACTTGACCAGCCGGCGACCATTCAGTGGTTCACCAATGGGGTTAATTCGGGCATTACAGGAAGTTCGTATGTCATCACCAATGCCACGGGCAGCGCTGCAGGCAATTATCTTATCGTTGCGACAAATGTTAATGGTTCAGTGACAAGTGCGGTGGCTAGAGTGAGCATTGGACTGACAAATGACACCTATAGTCTCACTCAGGCCTGGGCCGCAGTTCCTGGAAATGCCAATTACCCTTACGTCACTTCCAACGGTGGTCCTAACATTCCCAACGAACGTTCTTTTGGATTTAATTCTCTATCCAATCAATTAATTGTGGTGCGCTGTCCGCCATCCAGCACAGCTTACATTGTTTATGTGGTCGATGCTGGTACGGGTGCCCTTCAATACACGCTCGATACTTCGACGATTGTTCATACCGGCGGGTCTGAAGTGGCAGGATCAAACCCAATTGATTTGGTTGCGGTCGGCGTGGCTGAAGATGGAGCAATTTACATTTGCAGTGAAACACCGAACGCATCGGGCGGCCAGTTTGCTGATCCCAGCAAAATGCTCCACGTTTATCGGTGGGCCAATTCTGCTTCCAACACTATTCCCACATTGATTTATCAAGGAGATCCAAGTGGACAACCTGCTGGAATCAATCAACGCGTCGGGGATGTGATGTCGGTCCGGGGTGCGGGCACAAACACTCAGCTAATCCTGAACACTTTTGATGGAGCGTTTGGGGGAATTCTCAAGCCCATCGATAGCAGCATGAGCGCATTCACCAATTTCTGGTTTACAGATTCCGGAGGTGGCGGCTCGATTGGACGAAGCATTCAATTTGGGACAAATGAAACGGTCTTCGAGAAACGCAAAGGCGCGCCGTTGTTTTATTCGAGTTACAACCTCACGAACCAATCCAGCACACAAATTGCGGTCACCGGTTTTTCTGCAACTTTGGGTGGGGTTTTCGTGGATGAAACACGCAAGTTAATTGCCGGTGTGGATTTTGTGGGCAGCACTGTGGCAGCTTCGCCAAAACCCGATGCGCTGGCATTGTATGATATAACGGAACCTGCTGCGCCTATGTTGGTTTCCCGTTATAATTTTCCGATAAACCAAATGGCGAATCCTAACTTTATTTGCCAGACCATCATCAGTTCCAATAAAGTTTTCGCGTTGGACGCAAATAATGGAATGGTGGCCTTTAACATTGTTCCCCCGGTCAATTCCAGCACTCCGCCAACCCTGGTAATTGCTCGCAACGGAAATAATGTAAATCTCTCCTGGACAGGTTCAGGATTCATTCTCGACGCAACTTCCAGTCTTAACGCACCTATCAACTGGGTTCCAATCACATCAGGAGTCGAAACCAGCGTTACCCAAGATGCTTCTGCGGGAGTGAGGTTTTATCGCCTGCGAAAATAATCACTTATTAAAGTTCAAAAAGGGCGCTGTAAGGCGTCCTTTTTCTTTATCCAGGCTTGCCTTCCTTTTTTAAAATGGTTTTTAAATGAACAGGTGAAAGACATTATTTTCCAGGCATTGGCCAATGCAGCGCAGCAAGGGGAAAATGTAGTATTAGGAATAATTACCGGCGTCAAAGGTTCCAGTCCGCAAAAAATCGGAGCCAAAGCTCTTTTTTATGCCGATGGCCGTATTAAAGGAACCTTGGGAGGTGGTTGTCTCGAAGCAGAAATTCAGCAACGAGCTTTGAGCGCCTTGCGCAACGGCCAGCCTTCCACTTTTGAGTTATTGCTCGATCATGATTTCGGTTGGGATGACGGGCTAATCTGTGGTGGGAAAGTTTCTGGTGTCATTCTTCCCAACGCCCAAAGGTCCGGAGAAATTTTTTGGAACCAACTGGCGGAACGAAAAACCATTTTGCAGTGGGGCGTTAAAGAGAATTTTTCAATTGGAAAAATGGCCGATATCAATTCACCGGCCTGCTATTTATATTTGGAAACGGTTTCACCCGCTTGCGCCCTATGGATTGCAGGTGCAGGTCACATTTCCCAAGCGTTGGCGCCCTTGGCGCTTCTCGTCGGCTTTGATGTCACTGTTTGGGATGATCGTTCTTCGTTGGCCAATCATCAAAATTTTCCCAAAGAGATTTTTTTAAAAACAGGAGATTGGAAGGAATTATGTCATGCGGAACTGCGTCCGGTGCCGACTTTTGGCCTGGTGATGACACGGGGACATCGCCATGATGCGGCGGTTTTGAAAGAATGGATTCAGAAGCCATTTTTGTTTATCGGAATGATTGGCAGCGCGCGAAAGGCCCGAATTATTTTTGACCATTTCACGGAAGAAAAACTCGCTACGCCCGAACAACTGGGACGGGTCGCCTGTCCTGTCGGAGTTGATATCAAATCCCAAAGCGTTCCAGAGATAGCTGTAAGTATTGTAGCGCAACTTATCGAGAAACGGGCGGAACTGGTTTATTCAGCGCAGATACCGGTTCCGACCATTTGAACTTTTTGAATCGAATTAAATATCGCTTCACACGTTGAAGGCGAGGGCAGGTCAACTTCTACATTTCCAGGACCAAAAGCGGCCACAGCATCGCGAATTGCTTCCCTCACGGAAATCGCCAGCATCAAAGGAGGTTCGCCGACCGCTTTGCTGCCGTGGATTGTATTCTTCTGGGTCGCGTTTTCTAAAAACTTCACATTGAATTCAGTGGGAACATCCCCAATGGCAGGAATTTTGTAAGTATCGGGCGAGTGCGTCAGCAGCGCCCCTTTTTCATTCCATTTTAATTCTTCATTCGTCAGCCAGCCCATTCCTTGTACAAAACCGCCTTCAATCTGGCCGCGATTAATTCCAGGATTAATGGAGTCACCAACATCATGAAGAATGTCAATGCGTACAACCTGCGTTAGGCCAGTATATCCATCCACTTCGACTTCGGCGACAGCCGCGCCCACTGCAAAGTAATGAAAGGGCCTTCCACGGCCCATCGCACGGTCATAATGAATTTCAGGAGTACGATAAAATCCCGTTGCCGAAAGACTGATTCGTTCGAAATACGCTTTCTGCACAACCTGCGCAAACGTGAGCACTTTCTCTGGCAAATCCACATCAAAAACAGTGTTATCGGCAAAAACAATTTGTTTTGGTTTGCGTCCGCTTTTTTCCAAAAGCAGATTTTCGGCAACGGCGAACAGACGTTCACGCAAAATCTCGCAGGCATTCTTCACAGCCGCTCCGTTCAGGTCTGTTCCACATGAAGCCGCAGTCGCCGAAGTGTTGGGCACTTTGTCTGTGCTTGTGGGCATGACACGGATTTTGTCGGACGTGATTCCCAGTTCTTTGGCGGCAATGGTGGCCATGTTTGTATGAATTCCCTGGCCCATTTCCGTCCCACCATGGTTTATCTGAATTGTCCCATCCTGATAAATCAGCACCAATGCTCCTGCCTGATTTAGATGAGTGACGGTAAAAGAAATTCCAAATTTGACGGGAGTCAAAGCCAGCCCGCGCTTCAGGTGAGGACTTTTACTGTTCCATTTCGCAATTTCTTCCCTCCGTTTTTCAAAACTGGAATTGGTTTTAAGTTCTTTCCAAATTTGTTGAATGCGATTGTCTTCAATTTCCTGCCCGTAATGCGTGGTATTTGTTTCGCCTTTGCCGCGATAAAGATTTTGTTCCCGGACCTTTTCCGCTGGGAGATTTAAACTCCGGGACACACGATCCACGATCTCTTCCATGACCAACATTCCTTGAGGTCCGCCAAAGCCTCGAAACGCCGTGTTTGAAGCGAGATTGGTTTTTGCCACCCTTCCACTGAATTCGACATTTGGAATGTAATAGGAATTATCGAGATGGAAAACGGCGCGATCGGTGACAGGCATGGACAAATCCAGGGACCAACCACCATTGGAAATAAGTTCCACTTGTGCCGCCATCAACATTCCTTCCGCATCGAAACCAACTTTAAATTTTGCGTAAAAAGGATGACGCTTTCCTGTCAGCATCATGTCCTGGTCCCGATTGAAGCGCACCCGCACCGGCTTGCCGGTTATTGAAGCGGCCAGTGCGGCCAATGCTGCCGGGGTGGCTGCTTGAGTTTCTTTTCCGCCAAAACCGCCTCCCATGCGCGGACTTTGCACCACCACTTGATTGACGGGAATAGCGAGGAGATGCGCGATGATATGTTGAACTTCCGAAGGATGTTGTGTGGAAGAAACAACGAGCATCGAACCGTCTTCGCCCTTTTCTGCCCAAGCCGCCTGGCTTTCCAGATAAAAATGTTCCTGACCGCCAAAAGAAAATTCTCCCTCCAGCGTCAGTGGAGAATTATGCAAAGCGGATACTATTTCGCCGCGTCGTATGTAATTGGGTTCCGTATGAAAACTGTTTTGAGCAATGGCGTCTTCGATTTTTAAAACAGGAGGAAGAAGTTCGTACTCAACAATAACTTCTGCCGCTGCGGCGCGGCAGGCCGCGTGTGTTTCTCCAACGACCAGGGCAATAAGGTGTCCATGGAATAGAACTTCTTTGTCTGCCAGAAGAATTTCATCGTGTCGTATGGCGCCCACATCGTTTAAACCCGGAATATCTTCCGCCAATAAAACGGCCACAATACCAGGCATCTTTCGAGCAGCGCTGGCGTCGCGTCTTAATATTCGGGCGCGAGCATGCGGGGAACAAACAGGCCAGACTTCCAACATATTTCGACCGGCCGTTTGATCATCAGTATAAGTCGCTTCTCCCGTAACATGCTTATGAGCACTTTCATGCGGAGCAGGACGAGTGGAAACACACTTGGTAAAATTAATTTTAGCAGAAGCTTTTTGTGGCTGTGCGCTAAAGAATTTTTTAAATAAATTCGAAATAAGTTTTCTTCTAAAATTGGCTTCACCGCGTACGTCGGAAATGGGAGTAAATTCGTTTTCAAGGACTGGAAGCACTGCTAGAACAGTCGAAGCATTCCATTCCCGGCCCGATAGGATTTGTTCGGCTTTAAGAGCCCGCGAAGGCATGGCGGCCACACCGCCGTAAGCTAATCGGGCACGGCGAACGATATTTTGTGCATCAAGTTCGATACGAAAACAGGCGGCAACAGTGCTAATATCCATTTCGCGTCGCTTCGATACTTTGAACCAATCTGCTTTGACCGTTAAGCCATTTGCCGAATCATGGCGGGGAATAATAATTGTTTTTAAAACTTCGCCGGCTTGCAGGGCTGTTCTGCGATAAGCGATAAAAAACTGATCGATAGGAATTTTCCGCTCGTCGTGCGGGCTTGCTATGATCACTCTTGCATCCAGGGCAAGAAGCACCGGCGCACTGTCGCCGATTGGCGAAGCTGTGACAATGTTTCCACCCATGGTGGCGCGATTGCGAATCTGGCGGGAACCAAAGACTCGCAGCATTTTTGCGAGTGCCGGAAATTCCTTGCCCAGCATTTCTTCAATCTGAGTCAATGTCACGGCAGCGCCGATTTGCCATTCTGATTCCGTGCGCTTTATTTCTTTTAGTTCGGCAACGGCCTCTACTGAAATCAAACATGGAAACGTTTTAAATTTTTTTGTGATTTCCAGTCCGAGCTCTGTGGCGCCAGCAATCATGCGGGCGTTAGGAAATTTTTTCAGGAGCTGTAGCAAGTCTGCCAATGAGGTTGGCCGGTAAAACACTTCGCCATTATTTTTGTAACAGATTTCTTTGAGGCTGAAGTCTCCTTTTTCTAAACGACTGGCAAAAAAATCTTCGCGCCTTACCAAGCTTTTTTCAGCGAAAGCTTCAATGGCCGCTTCGCGAATGGAGCGATACCCTGTGCAGCGGCAGAGATTTCCGCAAAGCTGATCGTCCAGCTGGTCAACCTCGGAAATGTTGTCTCGATAATAGCCTTCAAATAACGACGCAATAAAACCGGGAGTGCAATAGCCGCATTGTGAGCCATGGCATTCCACCATTTTTTGTTGCACGGGGTGAAGTTTTTTTTCGCGGGCGATACCTTCAACGGAAATCACTTCGCGTCCAGCGAGCATACAAATTGGAACCAAACAGCTGTTGATAGCACGGTATGCGGGATCGCCGTCGGAATTCTTTTCAACGAGAGCGACTGAACAGGCTCCGCAATCGCCTTCCGCACAGCCTTCCTTGGAACCGGTCAGACCGCTGCTGCGAAGGAACTCCAGAAGCGTCGTGTTGGGAGAAACATTTTCCGCGCGAACATGGCGGCCATTCAAAGTGAATTCGAGAACATTGGCCATAGTGCTGTGTGGATATTAGCCACATCCCGGTTTTCAGCAATACCTCTCAATCCAACAACTCGTAGGCTGGCAGTGTCAGAAACTGGAGAAAGGAATCGCTCTTGGACATTTCACTAAACAATTTTTTCGCTGCATTGAAATGCCCATTGCGAAAGCGTTCTGTTCCGATTTCCTTTTCTATCCGGACAAGTTCCTCCGGCAATATTTCATCATAGAACTTTGGTGTAATTTTGCGGCCATCTGAGAGCGTCGCGCCGTAATTGAGCCATTGCCACACTTGGGAACGTGAAATTTCCGCCGTGGCTGCGTCCTCCATCAAATTATAAAGCGGGACACAGCCGTTACCGCCCAGCCAGGCTTCAAGATATTGAATCCCCACGCGAATATTCGCTCGCAATCCTTCTTCTGTAATTTTCCCTTCTGGAACTTTTAACAAATCCGCAGCCGTCACGTTGACATCCTCGCGTTGTTTTGAAATTTGATTGGGCTCAGGCATATGCTTATCAAATGCTTTCAACGCCACAGGAACCAGGCCGGGATGCGCCACCCATGTTCCGTCGTGACCATCCGTGGCTTCACGCTCTTTATCGGCTAAAACCTTTGCCATGGCCTCCTCATTGGCTTGGGAATTATTTTTAATGGGAATCTGTGCCGCCATGCCGCCCATCGCATGAGCGCCGCGACGATGGCAGGTTTTTATGACATTCAAGCAATAGGATCGCATGAAATGGGTCGTCATGGTGACCTGCGAACGGTCCGGCAGAATAAAACCGGGATGGTTGCTCAGCTTTTTAATAAAACTGAAAATGTAATCCCAGCGTCCGCAATTCAGGCCGGCCGAATGTTCCCGCAGTTCAAAGAGAATTTCTTCAGTTTCAAATGTCGCCAGGATGGTTTCGATTAAGACTGTTGCCTTAATGCTGCCGCGGGGAACGCCCAGTTCATCCTGCGCAAAATTGAAAATGCCATTCCAAAGGCGGGCTTCAAGATGGCTTTCCATTTTGGGCAGATAAAAATAGGGACCGGAACCTTGCTCCAGCAAAGAGCGCGCGTTGTGGAAAAAGTAGAGCGCAAAGTCAAACATGCTGGCAGAAACAGGTTTTCCATCCACGAGAAAATGTTTTTCCAACAGATGCCAGCCGCGCGGACGAACCATCAGCGTCGCGATTTTTTCATTGAGTGAATATTTTTTGCCTTCGGGACTGACAAAATCAATTTTGCGTCTGACGGCGTCGTGCAAATTGTTCTGGCCTTCCATCAGGTTTTTCCAAGTGGGCGAAGTGGCGTCTTCGAAATCAGCCATGAAAACCTTTGCGCCACAGTTGAGCGCATTGATAATCATCTTACGATCCACTGGGCCGGTGATTTCAGTGCGTCGATCCTGTAAATCAGCAGGAACAGACGCCACTTTCCAGGTTTTGTCTTCGCGGATATTTTTTGTGGAAGCCAGAAAATCGGGAAGTTTCCCGGCATCTATTTCTTTTTGGCGTTCAATACGCTTTGCTAAAAGCTCTTCCCGTTTTCCGGAAAATTTACGAACAATTTTTGTGAGAAACGCAATTGCGCCAGGATTCAGAATACGAGCGGCGCTCGCATCAATCTTGCCTTTAATCTCGGTTCCTTCAGGAACAGCCAATTCTATTTGCATAAGTTTTTTATTCTGCTGAAAGCTGTGACAAGGTTTTCGCCAACACAATCACTCCATTTTTAATTTGTTCAGTGGAAGAAAATTCGTCGGGACGATGGCTCACTCCATCCCGACAAGGAATGAAGATCATTGTGGTTGGACAGATTTGCGCCATGAAAAGGGAATCATGATAAGCGCGGCTTACCATTTTTTTTACGGATAGATTTATCGTCCGACAATTATCCAAAACGGTTTGCACCAACACTGAATCACAAAGAGCAGGCGCATCGACGTTTAATCTCTTTAAATCAAATTGGATGTTACGCCGCTGACAGATTTCATGAATCGATTTTTCCACGTTAAGCAACGCGAGGTCGCGCGTTTTTACCTGAGTATCGCGTAAATCAATTTCAAGCCATGCGCGACATGGAATACTGTTGACCGCGCCCGGTTCAATGCGGAAGACACCTGTTGTTGCGACTGTGTCTGGACTGCCGCTTTCCAAAGCTGACTTCTCAACGGCTAACGCAATTTCTGCTCCTGCCAACAGCGCATCGCGGCGTCCCGGCATCAGGACAGCACCAGCGTGACCGCCTGACCCGGTCAACTGAATCTGCAAAGTGCTTGGAGCGGCAATTTTCTCAACCACCCCGATTGCAATATTTTCCTTTTCCAACAAAGGGCCCTGCTCAATGTGCAGCTCAACAAAAGCCGCATAAAAATCCTTTTTAAGTTTTATTGTTCCCAGTTCCTTTTCATTGAAACCGGTGGATTTACGCCATTCTTCAAGTGATTTTCCTTGGCTATCGCGAAGTTGCGCTGCTTTTTCAAGAGAAAGCGCGCCTGCCAGCAAGCGACTTCCCAGGCAACCGATGCCGAAACGCGTCGGTTCCTCGGCAGTGAAAACAATAATTTCAACGGAGCGTTTTGGCTGAAATCCCGCTTTTTGCAAAGCGCGTATGGCTTCAATTGCTCCAAGAACGCCCACCACTCCGTCAAATTTTCCCGCGTTGGGAATGGCGTCGATATGCGAGCCCGTGGCGACGGGAGGAAGATTTTTTTCTGTTCCAAGCCACGTTGCAAAAATATTTCCAACGGCATCTTCCCGAAGAACCAGACCTGCGTTTTGGCAAAGACCTTTGACGAAAGCGCGGGCTTTTAAATCTGCCTCCGAGAAAAGAACTCGTGTGACGACAGGCGCAGGATTTTCGGAAATCAAAGCGAGTTCATCAATTTCGCTTTGCAGTTTTTCCGCATCGATTGGGATTTTTGTTGGGACCGGCATCACATCGGAGCGCGATTGACGTTCTTGTAATAGATGTAGCTTGCTGAAGTCTTGCCCATCGCGACAAACCATTGCGGACAATATGGTGCCATCCAAATAACGTCACCAGCTTGAACAGGATGGTAATCGGCATCTAAACGATAAACCCCTTGGCCGCTTAACATCACCAGCCCGTGTTCCATAATGTGCGTTTCAACGAAAGGCAAAGTTGCCCCGGGTTGATATGTAAAAATATTAACTGCCATGTCGAAAACCGGTTTGTCGGGAAGAAGAACCTGCAAGCAGGCGTCCTCATTACCCAGAAATGGGTTGCCTTTAACTTTTTTCTCTTGTCCGACAATAGCTTCAGGAGCCTCTCCGTCAGGCAGGGTTTCAAATTCCTTTTGAAAAATGAGAAGGCGCGTTCCAGCCCGCGTGGCTTTGAAATGCAATTCTTTCTGCGGTGGAATAAAAGCATAACTGCCGATCTCCATTTTGTGTTTCTCGTCGTCAAGAAGGAGAGTTCCTTTTCCTTCTATCACGAAAATAAAATATTCAGTTTTGTCAGATTTAATCTGTCCTTCGCCATCGCTATTAAGCGTAATTAAAAACTGGCAAAAGTTTGCACCCATCGCCGGAGAAATCTGCACCACACAAACCGCATTGCTCCAGCCTGGCAAAAAACTCGGCACGAATCCGCTGGGCGTAAGCAACGCGTAACTTTTTTTGACAACGTTCCTGGTAAAGCCAAACAAATCGTTCATTTTAGTTTTTAGGTTGTGGTTTAATCAGACGTCCTAACGGTTCCAGGCTCGTTTTACCATCTTTAAATACAGTCTGCCCCCGTAAAAGAGTTTGGACCGGTTTGCTTCTTAAGGAACGACCTACATACGGGCTTTGCTGGTGCCGATAGAATAAATCCTCAGACTCTATTTTATACTCTTTTGCCAAGTGTACCAGAGTGAAATCTGCGTCGGCGCCAATTTCGATTTTTCCTTTGGTTGCAGGAAGGTTGAACCGGCGCGCCACATTGAATGAGGTTAACGCGGCAAATTGCGTTAAAGCTATCCGACGGTTGAAGTGCCCTTCCGTCAACAAAAGGGGAAGCGTATGTTGTGCGCCGGAAATGCCGCCCCAGATTTTGAAGAAGCTGGATTCTTTTTTCATTTCCGGAGGAGAAGGCGAATGATCCGATCCGATGCTTGTAATTTCATTGGCGGCAAAATGTTTCCAGAGATGATTCTGCTCTTTGGCTGAACGCAGTGGCGGAGCACATTTTGCAACCGCCCCAAGTTCTTCCAAATCGGTTTCTGTGAGAGTCAGATAATGGGGGCAGGTTTCGCATGTCACATCAATTTTACGTTTTTGTGCTTCTACAATCATGGCGACGCCCGCGCTGGAACTGACATGGACAATATGCAATGCACAACCTGTTTCACCGGCGATTTCCAATGCTCTGCGAATAGCAGTGAGTTCAGCGGCTACTGGCCGTGAATTCAAATAATCGCGCACTGAGATTTTGTTTTGCGAAATGCTTTCAGCGGCGAGGCGGCTGGTGATGGCGTCGCTTTCAGCATGGACCGCCACAATTTTTTTCAATCTGGCTGCTCGTTTCATGCCTTTGCGGAGAGTCGGAGCATCCACGCAGGAAAAATCTTCGATGCCGCTGTTCGACATAAAAGCCTTGAATCCAATTACTCCGCGATCGCTTAATTCCTCCAATTTATCGAGGTTTCCCGGAACAAGTCCTCCCCAAAGAGCAAAATCAATAAGAGATTTTTTTTGTGCTGCTGCCAGTTTCAGATCAAAACTTTCGGCATCAATAGTTGGTGGATGCGCATTGAGCGGCATGTCAAAAAAAAGCGTTCCTCCGCCGGCAGCCAGGGCGCGGGAGCCTGTGGCAAAACCTTCCCAATGGGCGCGGCCGGGTTCGTTGAAATGAACGTGCGAATCAATAAGCCCCGGGAAAATATGAAGGTCTGTGGCGTTAATTTCGTGACGGGCACTTTGAGAAATATTTTTTTCAACAGCGACAATTTTTTCGCCGGAAATTCCAATTTCCATGGGAGAAACGGATTTCTCCGTTACCAGAGTTCCACCCCGCAAAATAAGATCGAGCGATTTCATTTTGACCGGGCCAGCAATTGTAAAAAATCGATCATTGTGGACAGAGCGATTTGTACATCATCAGTTTTTACGGATTCAGCGGGATGATGGCTCAAGCCATTTTTACACCGCACAAACAACATGGCAATTGGCGTGACTTTCGAGACAACGGCTGCGTCGTGACCTGCGCCGCTGGGCAACCTTATCAAGCGAGCCTGATTTTTGTGCAAAGCCTGGCCAAGCAGTCTTGAAAGAGAAATTGAGCAGGGGACGGCCGCAGTTTGCTGGACCATCTCCCACTTCATCTTCAGCTTTCGTTTCGTGGCAATTATTTGAGCTGCCCGGCGCAGGCTTTCAGTTGCGACATTCCGTTTAGAATCTTTTTGATGGCGGACATCAAGGGTTAAACTGACTTGGGCGGGAATCACATTGCTGGCCCCCGGCCTGACCTCCAATTGCCCGACGGTCGCAACAAGGCCGGTATATTTATTTGCGTAATTTTCAACCGACAAAACAAACTCAGCAGCGGCGCACAAAGCATCGTGGCGCAAATTCATGGGGGTGGTTCCTGCGTGACCGGCGCAGCCTGTAAAATAAATTTTGGCGCGAGTTTGCCCCGCAATGGCCGTAACGATTCCGGCGGCTAGATTTTCTTTTTCAAGGATCGGTCCCTGTTCGATGTGAACTTCTGCATACCCCAGAATTTGTTTTGAACGCAGGTGCGCTTTATCGATTTTCGCAGGACTTCCGCCGAAGGCTTGAATCGCCTCCTTCATGGAAATTCCATTCGCATCAACGCGTTTTAAATCTTTAAGATCAAACGTTCCAGTCAACGCTTTACTGCCGAGATAGGTGCTCTGATAACGCACGCCTTCTTCATCGGCAAATCCGATAACTTCAATGGCAAATGGCAGCCTTATCTTCTTTTCGTGAAGATGCTGAACACAAGCAATCGCAATTAAAACACCGAGCGGTCCATCGAATTTGCCCGCATCGCGAACGGTATCGAGGTGGGAACCGATCAGAAATATCTTTGCTCCTGGTTTTTGCGCAGGGTAGTGGCCGATGAGGTTTCCAATTGCATCCCGGCGAATCGTCATGCCAGCGTTTTGCATCCAAGTGGCGACCAATTCATTGGCGCGTTGCATCGCTGGCGTGGCAAAAGTACGCGTCAAACAGTCGGGCTGTTCGCTGATTTTTCCGAGCGCCGCTATGCGCTCCATGACGATTTTCGCCGCTTTCATCTCTCAGCTTCCGCGATAAGTGCTGTAGCTCCAGGGCGAAACCAAAAGTGGGACGTGGTAAGAAGCGTTGGCATCGGCAATTCCAAAACGTATCGGGATTTTATCAAGAAATTTGATTTTACCGGGTGCCATATTGTTTCTTGCGAAATAATCGCCGACGTAAAAAAGCAATTCGTATTGGCCCGCTACCAACTCATCACCGGCCAGTAAAAATTGGTCGGTGCGGCCATCGGCATTGGTGAAAAACTTTTTTAGGAGTTTTGATGACTCTCCCGAGAGAACCCAGAGTTCTATATGCATTCCCGCAGCAGGACAGCCTTGAGCGGTATCGAGAACATGTGTGCTAAGTTTGCCGGGCATAACTTTATTTCACATTCAATTTTGAAATAGCTTCCAGCATCCGGACGGAAAGATGAAGCGACAAGGAACAAAAAATTCCTTTGGCCAGAAAATACCACGCCATCGGCTCGTTTTTAAAATCGCCCGAAAGAATTTCCGTTCCAAGGAGAAAAGTGTAAATGCAGATTCCCAACACGATTAAGGCGGCGAGATTAACGAGTATTTTCAATGATTTCATAGTTTGGTCAGGACGACACGATGTCTTGCAGCCGGAGATAAGCAATCTTGAAAATTTCCTCAAGCGCAGTTTTGACTTCAGCATCGCGGGAATTTTTTAATCGTTCTGTAAAACCCCGCAAAATTGCTTCTTTTTTATTAAGCCGTGCACAGATGACAAAAGGAAATTCGAATTTCTCGCGATAGCTTTGGTTGAAATTCTTAAACAATTCTATTTCGTCAGGGGACAAGTTGCTCAATCCGGCGCTTTGTTGCTCGCGGGTGGATTCCGAAGTGAGCGTTCCGGCCAAGGCGGCACGACCCACGAGATCAGGATGTGCTTTAATTAAATCAACCTGTTCGGCGTCACTGGCCGATTTAACGGAATGACAAAGCGCCTGATGCAGTTGCTCCAGATTTAAAAAAGGGCTTTTGCTCCATGCTGTCTCAGCGATCCACGGTGAATGTTCAAAAACGGGGCCGATCATCGAGACAAATTGTTCACGGGAAAGCGAATTGATTTGCGAGATGGTTTTCATCCTGACGAAAATTCTGTTCCAAATCGAATGACGGGAATAAAGTAACCGGCAGAAACTACAAAGCGATATGAAACTTCTGCATCAGCAATATGGCAAGGCACGGGTCAGGGTTATGAAAGTCACCCGAAACGGTTCGCGGCATGATCTAAAAGAAGTGGACGTTTCCGTGGCATTGGAAGGCGATTTCGCCAGCTCTTATCTTGCCGGCGATAACAGCCTGGTGGTAGCTACCGACACCATGAAAAATACAGTGAACGCTCTGGCCAAAGAGCATCTCGGTGAACAAATTGAATTGTTCGGCTGCGCTTTGGGCAAACATTTTTTAAAGAGCTATTCACAAATCAGCCGGGCAACCATCCACTTGACCGAACGTGCTTGGCAAAGGATGGATATCAATGGCGAACCTCATGCCCATAGTTTTCTGGGTAATTCTGTGGCGAAGAATTTTTCCCGGGTGATTGCCACACAGGAAAAAACTTTTGTCGCCTCAGGCATTGAAGACTTATTGATTCTGAAAACAACCGAATCAGGCTTTGAAGGTTATCCAAAGGACAAGTTTACGACATTGCCAGAAACCAGGGACAGAATCCTTGCGACCAATTTAAAAGCAACATGGGATTATCAGGAAGCGCCCCGTAATTATTTTCAAACCAATGGAAATATTTTGAATGCGATGCTGAAAACATTTGCCACGAATTACAGCCCTTCCGTGCAAACAACGCTGTATCAAATGGGCGAGGCGGCGTTGCAGGCGGCACCTGAGATTTCGCAAATTAACCTCGTTATGCCCAATAAACATTGCCTTCTGATAAATCTTTCGCCATTCGGCATGGAAAACAAAAATGAAATATTTGTCCCGACGGATGAGCCGCACGGGCAAATCGAAGCGACGGTTGGGCGGGAGTGATTGTAGCAAAAAAACCCGCGCAAAGATTGCGCGGGTTTAACAAAGGACAGAACGATTACTTTGTAACTTTTGGGCTGAGCAACGATTGTCTTCCGACTCCACCCGATTTGCAGGCGGATTTTTCCTTGCTGCAACAGGCTTTTTCTTTTCCAGCCTCCTTACATTCGGTTTTATTTTTATCAGCACAGGCCGCTTTATCCTTCTTTTCGCCGGCAAAGACCGGAGTCGCAGCGATTGCAGCTAATGCGAAACAAACAATTAATTTCTTCATAGATATATTGGATAACGATTTTTAAGTTTTATTCAATCGCTTTCAAAAACTCAGACCTTTTGTCCCGGAATTTTGTTCAAAAACGATTCGACACAGTTGATCCTTGTGGCTCGGAAAAATGTTGCCAGGCTGTTACTTCACGAAAGCGCTCTTCGTAACGTTCATGGTTTGTTTTCATCCAGCGATCCCAAAAGTTAAAGTAGAGCCCATAATTTCCGCGCTGAAATTCATGGTGCATCACGTGGTTCGTAGGTGTGTTCAGAAATTTTCCAAGCCAACTGTCCATAAGCCAGCGTGGGTAAACTTCGTAGCCAGTATGTCCGAGGACATTGAAAAAAATTTGCCACAACATGAACAACCCAAACGCAGCCGGGTGCATTGGATACAAAATCAGCGCAAGCGGAAAAATTCCCGCTTGGACAAATGCTTCGAGCGGATCGAACGCGTAGGCAGCCCACGGCGACGGATTGTGCGAGCGATGATGCGTGCGATGAAACCAGCGAAACAACGCGCGATGATGAATCAGTCGATGCGCCCAATAAAAATAGGTATCGTGCAGAAAAATTGTGATGACAATGCTTCCCCAGAACCACGCGACGCTGTGCACATTCAGTTTCCAATAGAGTTGCGTCCAACCTTGCTTCACCGCCCAGAACGTTGCCGCGCCGACGATTCCGTAGATGATCAGCGTCGAGATGGAATAGCGGATTTCGCGCCGGATGTCGTCGCCCTTCGGAAATTCCGCGATGATTTTTCGTCTTGCCCAGAAACGTCGAAACAAAACATAACCCAGCAACCAACCGACTCCAGCGAAGAGCAAATACCAGGTCGCTTCCGCGACAGTGATTCGAAAGGTTAGCCGCAACCAATCTTCCAAGCTTTCTAGTCGTAATGCTTTCATGGTTATTTTATCGGATAGATCAGGTCAACTCACCGACTGAATTGAACGATCATGCCATTTGGATAAAATCAGTTGACTCAAAATTGCTCCACAAAACGCCAGAAACATATCCCATTGCGTGTCCCAAATGTCACCTTGTGTGCCAAGAAAATCATTGGCTGCGTCACCGGTTAAAAGGGCGGTCCACCATTCGATAAATTCGTAGAATGCGCTGATGGCGAGACAAACGCTGACGACCAAAAACGGAATCCATCGCGAGCGTGGCAATCGCGCCACGCGGAGCAGAAGTTCGCGCACTAAAATCGCCGGAACGAAACCTTGCGTAAGATGTCCGAGACGGTCGTAATGATTTCGCGTCAACCCAAGGCAATTCTTCACCCAATCGCCGAGCGGCACTTTTGCGTAAGTGTAATAACCGCCAACCATCAAAATAATCGCGTGCAACGTGAGCAGAACCAAACAGAGCCGAGTCAGTTGAAATTGTTTTCGCGTGCATAACCAGGCGATGATGCCAATCCAGACTGGCGCGTTCTCCATCGCCCACGTCATGCGATCAGCTTTCGGTGAAATGCCCAATGCAACTTCGAGTGTCGCGATCAGAAAAACGCAACCAGCAGCAAAGCGATCAAAACGTGGGTCAAACATTTGTAAATTTTACGGTCGAACTTTTTCCCATTCCGATTCTACCTTCTGCTTCTGAATCCATTCATTCAGCACGCCTCGGTCAATTTGTTCGCCGGAAACGTTGAGCATGGCTCGGATATCGCGAAGATGTTTGTCCGAACGGCCGTCGCGAAAATATTCGAGTTTACGGACAATGACGTATTCGGGCGGAGCGAGCACCAGAGTTTCTCCTTCGTGCAAAATCGGACGGCGATTGCGGAAGGCCCATGCATTGAATTCATCACGGCCAGTCGGATATACGTCCGCTTTGAAGGTTGTGTCTTTGTGAATGATGTTGAACTGACCGCGCTTTTCACGCGCCACTTCAGAAATGATCGTTTCAGCCGGAGGAAGATAAAAATCTTTTGCAGGGAAAATTTCCGGCAAACGCCGAATGTCTGCTTCGCTCAAGAACACGACGACGTCCACATCGTTCGTGAACCGGGGCTCCCCATAAAAAATCGCCGCCACGCTGCCTCCGATCACATAGCGAATGCTGGCGCGGTTTAGCGGACGGATGAAAAGAAGAAACAACTCAGCTTCGGGCATTGAGGAAGATCCGATTAACCTCGGCTATTACTTTTTCCTCTGGCCAATCGGGATGTTGGCTGCGAACTCCAGCGGTTTTCAATTTGCGGGCCGACCAAAACATCTGTTCGGCCAGCTTCAACCGACGTTCGCCTGGCATGGTGCGCAAAATGGCAAACTGTTCGGGAGTGGTTTGTTCATCTGCAAGCATGAGAAAACAGTGGGCCGAAAAACTTATCCGAGCAAGCTCTTTGCCTTTATTAAAGCTTCGTCAAGTTTGCTCGCATCTTTGCCGCCGCCGCGTGCGTTGTCGGGTTTGCCGCCGCCTTTGCCGCCCACGATAGGCGCAATGGTTTGAATGATTTTCCCAGCTTGAATTTTTGCAGTGAATTCCGGAGTGACCGCCGCGATTAATGAAACCGCGCCGTTCGCAACTCCGCCAAGAACGATCACCCCTTTGAATTGGCTTTTCAGAGAATCCGCAATCGTTTGCAGTGTTTCGCCGTCCACCGAACCGAGATTTTCGATGATCGCGGGAATACCGTTGCTCTCTTTAGCTTTCGCCAGAAGTTCCTTGGAACGCCCCGCAGCCTCTTTTTGATTGGCCGTCCGCAAGGACTTTTCCAAATCTTTTTGCTGCGCGAGCAACGCTTCGATTTTCTTTTCCAATTCGCCGATGGGTGAATTGATTTTTCCGGCAACGGATTTGATCAGGTGCAATTCCTGGTTCGCGCGGTTGTAGGCCTCGAGACCGGCGACGGCTTCGATGCGGCGAACGCCGGCGGCAATCGCGCTTTCGCCGACGATGCGGAACAAACCGATTTCGCCCGTGGCGCGGACGTGTGTGCCGCCGCAAAGTTCCATCGAATAACCGTTGAGCTTCCCTGCTCCGCCGCCGATTTGCACGACGCGCACGGTGTCGCCGTATTTGTCGCCGAAAAATTGCATCACGTCTTTGCGCGATTTCACGTCGGCGTAGGGAACTTCCGTCCACGACACCGGCGCGTTTTCGAGGATGCGTTCGTTGACGAGTTTTTCGATGTCGCTAAGTTGTTCGGGCGTGAGCGGCGCACTGTTGAAATCGAACGTCAATTTTTCCGGCGCGACCAACGAACCTTTTTGCGACGCCTCTTTGCTCACGACTTCGTGCAACGCCCAATGCAACAAATGCGTGACGGTGTGGTGGCGTTCGATGGCAAACCGTCGTTTGTAATCAACGAAGGCGCGCACCTTTTCATTGCGAGGGATTTCACGACCTGCTTCGCTCTCTTTGAAGATGTGTAGGATCGCGTTGCCGGATTTCGTCGTCGCTGCAACTTGGAAAACAGAATCCCCGATTCCGAGCAAACCCGTGTCGCCAACTTGACCGCCCATCTCTGCATAGAACGGAGTTGAATCGAGAATGACTGCCGTTTTTCCCTTCAGATCGACGACTTCAAGAACACTGGCAAAAGCACCTTCACAATGTTCGTAACCAACAAATTTTGTCGGTATGGTCGTTTCAATTTCCGAAAGCGAAATGATTTCTTTCTTCTGCGCAGCACGGGCGCGGGCGCGCTGTTCCTCCATCAATTTTTCAAAACCTTCTTTGTCCACGGTCAAACCGCGTTCACGGGCCATCAATTCGGTGAGGTCGAGCGGGAAGCCGTACGTATCGTAGAGCTTGAATGCAAATTCCCCCGAAATATGGGGAGCGCGCCCGCCTCGGGCGCTGTTTCCCGCGCCCTCGCGGGAAACTTCGGGAGCGTCACTTGAAACCGGTGCATCAGGAGTCCAAAGCCAACTGTAATTTTCCGTCAGAGAAACAACCCCGTTGTCCCACGGATTGCGACAAATATAATGAAACTTCTCTTCCAAATCCGCATCGCTGCGCATCAAGCGATCAAATGATCCCTCTTCCCAAACATGAACGCCGGTCACGTTTGCTGCTTTGTTAATCCGATGTGCGGTGGTGGATTTAATTCCGTGCAAAATATCTCCGAGCGGCCAAAAAATGGGCTTGCCTTCTTTGTCCTGCTCTTTGATCTGCGGCTCGAACAAGAGATGAACGTGATCAGGCATGACGCATGCAGCAAACAATTGATACTGTCGATGCTCGTGGGCATAGAGTACGCTTCGCAAAACGATGTCGCGCTCAGTGGAGGTGAGTTGACGTTTTTGGAGTGTTGAGAATGTGACCATGTATTTGCCCCACGGACGTTCGAAATGTGGGAGACGTCTTTTGGAATATTTGGCGCCTAGGGTTTGCGACGCCGCAGGGCCAACCGCGAGGGCGCGGTTGGCTGCGCCCGAGGCGGGCGCGCTCCCCATCAATTTCAAAACTTCGTCGTTAAACAACTCAATCCCTCGATCCAACGTTTTATTAAACGCCTCTTCCTCACGCTGAATTACTTCTTCAACGTGATCTTTGCGGGCGCGGATTTCGGGGAAGACATCGCCCATCGTGTCGGCGAGGACTTCCACGAGTTTGTAGAAAAACGGTTCGTGAAAACCGAGCGTGCGTCCGTAACGAACAGCGCGGCGCAGGATGCGGCGCAGAACGTAATTGCGGTCGGTGTTGCCGGGTTGAATGCCGTCGGCAATCGCGAAACTCAACGTGCGGATGTGGTCGGCGATGACGCGAAATGCGATATCAATGGCTTCCTGTTCCTTTTTCGCAGGGGAAATCGATTTGATAGGCGGAACATTTTGCGTCGGCAATGTGCTGGAACTTTGTTTCTGCGAACAATCTCCCACCTCGATAATTCCGCCCGGGGCTTCCCCAACCGTTTTCAGCGGAACGTCCGAGACAGTTGCATCATTCAACGGAGCGACCGGAAGTGTGCTGGTGTATTTCTTCCCGCTCATCTTTTCAAGCTTGTCGAAAATCGGGCGGAAAATATCGGTCTCGTAATTGGAAATTTTGGCGTTGGGGAAGTCGGTGAAATTTTTCGTGCCTTGAATGATGCTCGTCACGCGCTCGAATCCCATTCCGGTATCGACGTGCTTGGCGGGCAACGGTGAAAACGTTCCGTCGGGATTCGCGTTGAACTGGATGAACACGAGGTTCCAAATTTCGATGCAGCGCGCATCGCCTTTGTTGACCAAAGTTCCTTTGGAATCGCCATTGGGAGTCAAATCCACATGAAGCTCGGAGCAGGGACCGCACGGGCCGGTCTCGCCCATCATCCAGAAATTATCTTTCTTATTGCCGTTAACGATGTGGACGGCGGGATCGAGTCCAACGGAACGAAATTTTTCCGCCCAGAAATTCCACGCTTCCTGGTCGAATTCGCTCGGGTCGTTTTTCGATTTGTCGGGCGAATAAACCGTCGCGTAAAGGCGTTGCGGAGGAAATTTCCAAATGCCGACGACAAGTTCCCACGCCCATTCGATCGCCTCCTTCTTGAAATAATTTCCGAAGCTCCAGTTGCCGAGCATTTCGAAAAACGTGTGGTGATAGGTATCGAGACCGACGTCGTCAAGGTCGTTGTGTTTGCCGCCGGCGCGAATGCATTTCTGCGTGTCGGCGGCGCGCGGCGGGTTGTAAGGACATTTCGTTTGGCCGAGAAAAATGGGAACGAACTGGTTCATGCCCGCGTTCGTGAACAGCAGGTTCGGCGAGTCCGGCATGAGCGACGAAGACGGCACGATGCTGTGCTCCTTCGATTTGAAAAAGTCGAGAAACGATTTGCGAATTTGAGTCGAGGTCATTGGGTTCAGTTTAGTTAATTAACCAGTTCAACCGGGCGTTGCGCTGAGGGCAGTTCTTTATGCGAGTCTTTGTGAGGAGCGCGATAGGTCAAGCGATCGATCCAGGCCATCGAGATCGCTGACAGAACGAACGTGATATGAATCAGCACCTGCCACATGATAGTGTCGTTGCCTTCGACATCCCTTACGGTGTTTTGAGCATTGATGAATGTTTTCAGCAAATGAATGGAAGAAATCCCGATCAGGGCCATCGCCAGTTTCACTTTCAAAATGCCGGCATTGACGTGCGATAGCCATTCCGGCTGGTCAGGGTGATTGTGCAGATTAAGTCGCGAAACGAAGGTTTCGTAACCGCCGACGATGACCATGATCAGCAGGTTTGCAATCATCACAACGTCGATTAATCCCAACACAATGAGCATGACAGTTGTTTCCGCATTTAGATCTTTAGGCACAGAGTCTGGCGCAGCATGACCCAACAGAACAAAACCTATAAGGTGATACAATTCGACGAGAAAACGCCACACATACACGGTCTGAGCAACGATCAAACCGACATAGAGGGGCGCCTGCAACCAGCGGCTGAGAAAAATAAAACTGCCGAGAGCGCTCCGCGATTGAGAATTCTGCGTTGACTTCATAAAATTAAATTAGCGACTCCTGTTCATCATTCTGTTCAGAGCGCGGGAGAATAGAAAAGCCTCATGCTAAAGGCGAGTTGGAAGTTTAAGGGACCAATGGCAAACGAACAATGGTCGTTGCCGAACAAATCTCTCGCCCGGTTTCATAATTGGTGACATCTCGAACGGCTTTGATTACTTAACTCGCATGTCGTCCTCGTCAAAAACGCCCACTCCTGGCATTGAACCGGCGAACAAATCGGACAAGACAGTGCCGGAAAAAATATTTCTGGAAGGCCCGAGATCAAGGCTGGGCGAATTTATTACGCTGCTACAGGTTGTAAAAGATTTCCTGCGTGGGTTCCGGGTGCTTCATTTTGTTGGACCATGCGTCACGATTTTTGGATCGGCACGAACCCCTGAGACGAGTCCTTACTATCAACTGGCTAAAGAAATGGGGGCGGCGGTGACCAATCTGGGGTTTACAGTGATGACCGGTGGAGGGCCGGGTATTATGGAAGCGGCCAATCGCGGCGCAAAAGAAGCAGGGGGGCGGTCTGTTGGATGCAACATCAAACTTCCTTTTGAACAATCGGAGAATCCTTATTTGGATCGATCCGTGACGATGGAATATTTTTTCGTACGCAAAGCGCTTTTGATAAAATATTCCTACGCATTTGTTGTTTGTCCCGGTGGCGCCGGCACGCTGGACGAACTGTTTGAAGCGCTGACATTGATTCAAACAAAAAAGATTAATAACTTTCCTATAGTTATTTTGGGAACCGATTATTGGCGCGATTTGTCGGAGTTGCTTCACAAAATGGTTAAAGAGGGAATGCTCAGCCCGTCTGACCTGGATCTGCTTTTTGTTACCGACTCTATTCCGGATGCAATCCGGCATATCGAAGAAAGATCAATCAAACCTTTTGGGCTGCGTCCGGCTGTGGCAAAACCATCGCGGTTTCTGGGGGAAAGCGGATTATGGCAAAAAACGAGAAAGGTTTTTCGCGGCGGGAATCAACCAACAAATCGTTGACTAAAGAAATATTTTCTTCAAAGTCGCGCACGTCCATCCTATGAAAAACAACTTATTTATTATTAATGCTTTGTTCGTTCTGGTTGCAGGCTCCAGTCATTCCTGGGCTGCTGATAACAGCCAAAACTCGCTTTTTAATCCCACGCCTCGTGACCAGATGCGGAAATTTTCTACCGACCAAACCACTTTCACGCTGAATCCTTATACTGTGGACGCGGGCCACTTTCAAATTGAAGCCGATTTTGCTGACTACGTTTACGACAAGCAGGGGAGCGTAAAATCCGAGGGCTGGATTTTTGGCTGGTCCACTTTCAAAGCCGGACTTTGCAATCGCGCTGACCTGGAAGTTTCTATTAACGCCTACAGCTCCATTACCACTCGAGACCGTGCCACCGGAATTAAAATGCGGGATACGGGATTCGGCGATACGCGCGTCGGTTCCAAAATTAATCTTTGGGGGAATGATGAAGGAACGACTGGTTTGGCCATTCTTCCTTTTGTAAACATTCCTACCTCCAGCGGAAACAAGGATTACTCTGGCGGAGTTTATCTTCCGTTTCTCGCAAAAATTCCGTGCGATTTTGAACTCGGTCTGATGACTGGCGTGCGGCTCTATGAAAGCACCGATTTACACGCGAGCTTTGTTAATTCGATCAGTTTAAGGCGCGTTCTGGTGGGTCGCCTTTTGGGTTATGGCGAATTCTTTACGAGTGTTTATGAGGAAACCGATACCTGGGAAGCTTTTGCCAACAGTGGATTGGCTTATCAATTTACCGACAACTTTCAGCTTCACGGAGGAATCACTTTTAACGTTCACAACTCAACTGATTACAATCCATACCTTGGATTCTCCTGGAGATTTTAATCTCTTTCGTGCGGTAGAACTATTCAGGAAAGTGGCGGGGCAAAAAGATTGACACCTTTTGGCATTTATTCTTTTCTTTGCCCATGAAACCCTTCGTCCGAAATTTCACGCCAATTTTGTTTTTCTCCTGTCTGTTCGTTTTTCTCTGCGGCTGGTCGCCATCAGCCCATGCTTTGGGATTACGATTCTGGGATCTCAATGGTTCAAATCCGGGCGCGGGTGGGGCTACGCCATCTGGAACCTGGGGGACGGACGCTAACTGGAACGAAGATGGAAGTGGTGGCTCGGCTAACGGAGGTCCTCAACCCTGGCCTTCAGGCCAGATTGCTGTGTTCGCCGCAGGGAATGATGCCACCGGCAGTTATATTGTTACCATTGATGGAACGCAGAACGTGGCAGACATTCATGTTGATTTGGGAGTAGTAACGTTTCAGGGCGGGACTTTAAATCTTTTGGATATTGATGGACACGGTTTTAATCGACTGCTTTCCGTTGGCCATAAAGACGCCAATTCCATCGCGCGATACAATACGGTTCTTACCGGTTGCACGAATATTATTCGCTATAAACGTGGAACAATGATTTTTGGCGCAACCAACACTTTTACCGGCTCCATCACAGTGGAAGGCGGTATTATTCAACTTGGAGCATCTCACGTTTTTCCAGCAACTGCGCCCCTTATTCTCGCCAATAATGACCCGACGCGAGGTGATTTTAATCCTGTCTGGCAGGAGACGCCGGCAGTATTGGCCACGGCGGGGTTCAGCCAGAATTTCGGATCATTGCGAATGGCGGGAACAGATCCAAACGTCGAGCGCGCCATCGATTTTGGAAATGGTGCGAGCGCTCTGACGTTTGCCGATAGCGATGCTGAAGACTGGAACGGAATTCCGCTGACTATTCGGAATTTTACGGTGGGTGTTGATTCTTTGCGAATTGGAACTGATGGAACAGGTTTTGATACACAGTTGGCGTTATTTCGTTTTGCCGACTTCAGCAACGCCTCGGCTGTTATTGATTCCAACGGGTTTATTTCGCCAAATTTCCCCGTGTTTTTGTCGGTCAGGAGGCCCGGCAACTCCAGTGTGGAGCTCACCTGGAGAGCTATTCCGAGCCGCAATTATCGGGTGCAGTTTAAGAACAATCTCTCCGCCCCGGATTGGAATGACCTTCCTGATGTGGGTGCTTCAAGCACTGTCGAAACTTTCACTGACAATTCAGCAACTACCCCCGAACGTTATTATCGTATTTTGCTTTTGCCATGAACGGGCGTCCTTTTTCGGCGAGTAACTTTTGGAACAACCGTGATTAGAAATGAGCTCAAGCTCACGGCTACACAGCTCCATCCGAACAAATCACCGTAACGATTATAAAATGTGGCGTTCTGTTTGAATCCCTTCTCCGGCAAAGGAAGATTCACCAATTGAAAACCGGCGGCGTAAATGTCGGGTGAATCGGAAGAGTAGTTCAATCTTCCCTGAGAATCGATCCAGCAGGTCAGCCCGTTGTTGGTGCATCGGACCAGAGGCAATCCATTTTCAACTGCGCGAAAAACAGAAGCCGCCGCATGACGCCATTGCGCCGCACTGTTTCCAAACCAGCCGTCATTGGTCAGGTTAAGAAGAAAATCGGTATCGACCCCAACATGTTCGCGGACCAGATGCGGAAAAGTATCCTCGTAACAAATCAGGACGGACGTTTTGAGATGTAGTTGGGGCATCGCAAAGGTAACCGGGCGTTTTCCCCGGACAAATCCACTATTTAAAGTGCGAAATCGATTGAGAGACGAAAACCATTTCGCGCCGGGCATGAATTCGCCAAACGGAACCAGATGACGTTTGTGATAGCGCCCCACCAAATCACCAGCCGGATTTATGAGGAAAGCGCTATTGAAAAATTCTGTTTGTGTTTTTCCGTTAACTTCAATCGTCCGTGAATCGTTGGCTCCCATCACCATATACAGTCCGCGTCTCAGCACCAGATTGGTGACGGCATGCAGTGTCGTTTGATTAAAGCGCGTGAGCATGTCGGGCAACGCCGCTTCCGGCCAGACCAACAAGTCAGGAGAGAATGTGGCGGCTTGTTGAGAAAGATCGACCAGTTTATTAAAGCGGTTTGTTTTCTCGTTTGGATTCCAGATGGTTGATTGTGGAATGTTTGGTTGAATCAAAGCGATTTTTATTTTCCGACTTGTTTCAGGAACGTGCGAAAGCTCTTGAAAACCAAAGCCAAAAACGAGCGAGAGAAGAAGCAAAGAGAATCCGAATTCCGGCAACCAGTTTCGATACTTCCTTTCCCCGCTTAAAAATGAAAGGAACGGCCACCACCCGGCCAGGGAAATGCATACAATCAAATACGAAACTCCATAGACCCCAGTAAATTTTGTGATCTGAATGACAGCCAGATTTTTGAATTGCGAAATGCCCAGCAAGTTCCAGGGAAACCCGGTCAAAAAACGAGCTGCCGCCATTTCCAGTGCGACCCACGTGGCGGCAGAAAGCGAAATCCACGCGAGCCGCCGTGGCCACATTTCCGGTTTGTTCGGAAAGAAATTCCAACAACTCCAACACCACACCGCCGTGAACAAGGCCAGAATGGTGCTCAGGCTTGTCCAGGCGAGAAATGCGTAAACAGGAAATGGAATAAACAGCCACCAATAAAGTAAAAGCAGGTTGCAAACGATCCCCGCAACAAACCCGGCTTGAAATATTTTTTTTCCGCTTAATCCAAAGGAAGCCCCCAGAATCAATCCGGGTGAAAACCAAGCCAGCCACGCCAGGCCGAGATTTGATAATGCCAACGCCTGAAGAAGTCCCGCCGCTGCCGCGATGACTAATCGCAGCGACATTCGCAACTCAAACGTGCTTTTCAATTATTTTAGAGTGGAGAAAAAAGAGATGATCAAACAAGAGAATTCCAAGCGATTACTGGTTTTCGTTATGTTATCCTTCGACCGTGAAATTTTGGAAAATTCTCGTTCTTCTTTTGTTTGTTGGAATCAGCGCCTTTTTGTTTTTTTCCTGTCGCAAAATTCATTATGCAAATTTTCCCCCGAAACTGACCGGCGATTGGGTCGCTTTTGGAGATAGTCTGACTTCCGGTTATGGGTCAAGTCCCGGAAATGATTATCCAACTCTTTTGAGCAAAGAGATTGGTCGAAAAATTATCAACGCAGGAGTGCCGGGGGAAACGACTGAAAACGGCCTGAATCGGGTGGATGAAATTATCCAAATGCAACCACGCGTGGTTTTGCTTTGCTTTGGCGGTAACGATAGTTTGCAGCGTTGGCCCGTGGAAAAAACCGTGGCCAATCTTTCGGCTATTGTCGATCGATTGCAACAAGGGGGAAGTTTTGTGGTTTTAATCGGCATTCGCAGCGCTTCTGTTCTCGATCATAACGCTAAACCCTTCAAAAAGTTGGCGGCAGAAAAACGTGTTTTATATGTCCCCAACATGCTGAAAGGAATATTAGGAACACCGTCTTTGATGTCCGACCAGATTCATCCCAGCGACGAGGGCTATAAAATTATAGCTAAACGTTTGGAGGAGGTTTTGTTGCCATTGTTGCCCAATTTGTAACCCCCGTTAATTTTTTCAAAACAGGCGCTTGTGAAAATGTGATTTGCGACGATAATGTTCGCGAGTCGGCAACGATTCGCGATTTGTTCTTTTAAATTTTTTGATTTTAACCCTGCCATGTTCGTGCTTAGAAGCTAAGTCCCTGGACCGTAATTAAACTGATACCGGAACCTTAACTTCGATGAGTGGCCGACAGGCCTTGACTGGAAGTCGTAAGCCACCGATTGGGTTCCACCTGTTTCTAAAGTTCATAGGAACTGTTATACACGGCATTACGGTGGGGTTAAATTTTCGCCCTGGCCGGACAAGTTTTTGTTCGGCTATTTTTTTGGCTTTACCGCCCGAATGTAATTGGAAGGTTTTCGTTGCTGTAAGCCTGGCTACAGGCTTTAATCGATTTACTTCTATGACCAAAACATTTTGGACGGCCTCGTTATATCTTCTGTTTCTTGTAGCCGCCAGTGCGGCCCAGATTGGTCATCCTGCGCCGCCGCTTGCTGTTCAAAAATGGATTAAAGGTTCACCCGTAAAAATTAGCCCTGGCACAAACATTTTTGTAGTGGAGTTTTGGGCCACATGGTGTGGCCCCTGCAAAAAGAGCATTCCTCATATTACACAAATGCAAAAAAAGTACTCTGACCGCGGAGTGATTTTTGTAGGCGTGAGCGACGAGCCCATTGCGACGGTGGAATCGTTCGTTGCAGGCCAGGGCGATAACATGTCTTATCGCGTTGCCACCGACTCCTCCAAGCGAAACGTAACTTCATGGCTGAAAGCCTTTGAGGCTCCCGGTATTCCTCACGCTTACGTAATCAGCACAAACGGTCTGGTGCTTTGGCATGGATTTCCCAATGAGGATCTTGATCGCACTCTGGAAAAAATTCTGACGGGGAAATTCGATATGGCCCTGGCGCAAAACAAGGAAATTGGCGAACGCCTGTTGGAAAATTACGAGGTGACGGTTCGGCAGCCCATGTCAGTGTTGAGAGCTGCGCCCACAGGTGAAAAAATTCTTGCCAATTATTCTAAAGATTGGCGGGTCGCTTATCGTCTCGCCCACCTTATTCTGGTTGATAACTCCATCCGTTCGCGGGACTTCGACCTCGCTCTGAAAGCCACGACCATGGCGATTGAACTGACCCAAAACCATAGTTCCGATGCGCTTGCATTGCATGCCCGCGCCTTGTTTGCGAAAGGTAAACGAATAGAGGCAATCGAGACACAAAAGCAGTCCATCGCTATTTGCCGCGACGTTGAGGCCAAACGCGAGCGGGAGAAATTGCTGGCCTATTTCCAAAAGAACGCGCAAGAGCCGCCCGCCAAAACCAAATAATAGTTTTCGACCGGAATTCGTTACGAAAGGATTTCGTTAATCACCTCGCCGTGCACATCGGTCAACCGCCGATCAATCCCATTATTGCGAAAGGTCAGTTTCGTATGATCGATGCCGAGCAAATGCAAAATTGTGGCGTGCATGTCGTAACAATATGTTTTGTTTTCGACAGCTCGCCACGACCACTCATCGCTTTCGCCGAAGGCGATTCCCGGTTTCAAACCGGCTCCAGCCATCCACGTCACAAAAGTTCCACCGTTGTGATCGCGACCAACACTGCCTTGACTAAATGGCATACGACCAAATTCAGTTGTCCAAATAATCAAAGTGTCTTCAAGCATTCCCCGGCGTTTCAAATCCTTGACTAACGCTGCAATGGGTTGGTCCACACTTTTGGCGATGAAACCGAGTTCCTTCGTGATATCGGCGTGGTTGTCCCAGTTGCCCGTCGCGCCAGCGGTTCCACTCCAAACTTGAACGAATCGAACTCCGCGTTCCAACATTCGTCGCGCGAGCAAACAATTTCGTCCAAAATCTTCCGTCTCCTTTTGATCGAGTCCGTAAAATTTTTTTGTCGCGTCCGTTTCACCAGCCAGATCCAAAACTTCGGGAGCGCTCAGTTGCATTTTGGCCGCGAGTTCGTACGACGCGATGCGCGCATCCAAACGCGAATCGCCTTCGCTCTTCGCGAGATGTTCGCGATTCATTTTGTTCAACAACTTCAAACCTTCCGCCTCGCTGGATTTGGTAATGTATTTTGCTGAAGCAGGCGCAAATAAATCCACGACAGGAGTTGGCGAACTCGGTTTGATAATAGTTCCTTGATGCGCAACCGGCAGAAACCCCGAAGAAAAACTGCTTTTGGAATTGTACGGCAATCCGCGCGAATCCGGCAGCACAACAAACGTCGGAAGATTTTGGTTCAAGCTTCCAAGGCCATAAGAAATCCACGAGCCCACGCATGGAAATCCCGGCAACAGAAACCCGCTGTTCTGCAAATAAACTCCCGGCCCATGCACATTTGTTTTGGAAGTCATTGCCATCAGAAAAGTCAGATCGTCCACACAAGTCGCCATATGCGGAATCGCACTGCTCACCCAACGTCCACTTTGTCCGTGTTGTTTCCAGTCATACGGACTTTTCATGATGTTGCCCGGGGTGCTGGTCGCGGCTTCGACTTTTTCGCCCGGATCAAATTTTTCTCCACTGCGCTTTATCAATTCAGGTTTGTAATCGAACAAATCACATTGGCTCGCGCCACCGTTCATAAAAAGTTGAACAACACGTTTCACTTTCGCGCGATGATGCAAACCGCCGTTAAAATCCGGGCGTGGTTTTACGGGTGTATCTGCGAGCAATCCGCTTTCGCCAAAAAGTTGCGCCATGGCAATGCCGCCAAGTCCGCCGCCGAAGCGCCAAAGAAATTCGCGGCGCGAAACAGAATTCCAATTGCGAGGATCGGATTGCATAAATCAATTTACAAAAATAAATTCGTTGCTGTTCAGAAGAACCCGACAGGCATTTGCCACACCGAATTTTTCAGCGTAAGCAACGACGTCTTTCAATTCACCTCTCGAAGGGGCGCGGCTCAATACAAGTTCATACGCCAATTTAATCTGTTCGCGCACATTGCCCGCTTTCGCAATTCGCGTCGCCAAATGTTCGCACTGTTTGACAATGAGTGCATCATTCCACATCGCAAGGGCCTGCAGCGCCGTCATCGAAACATTTCGCACCGCTGTGAGCTGCGAAGCATCGGCGCAATCCAACGTGTCCATGAACGGATCGGGAATGCTTCGAAAGAGATAACGGTAAATGCTTCGTCGAAAATTTTCCGGGCTGTCCACGTCGAATCGGCTGTAATCCACAATCGGCGTGTTCAATCCGTTATTATCTTCCATATAAAATTGCTTCACCGGCGGACCGCCCATTTTCAAATCCAGTTTGCCGGAGATTTGCAACACCGCATCGCGAATAGATTCGGCATCGAGACGATTTCGATTCATGCGCCAGAGAAGAGCATTGCCCGAATCCGTTTTGGCAAACTTCGCGTTGTGCTCGGAACTTTGCTGGTAAACCGCGCTGTTCAGAATCAACCGATGAAGTTCTTTCATCGAACCGCCATGCTCCTGAATCCAAATCGCGAGCCAGTCGAGCAACTCAGGATGCGTTGGTTTAGAGCCCATTTCGCCAAAGTCATTTGGAGTATCAACGATGCCGCGTCCAAAATGATAATGCCAAACGCGATTCACAATCGAACGCCACGCTAAAACATTTTTCGGATTTGTGATCCATTTTGCCAGAGCGGCGCGACGCGCACCTTCATCATTCAAATCAGGTAAATCAAATCGGGATTCAATTCCTTCAACACATGAAAGCGCGCCGGGCACCGCCAAATCTCCCGGTTTCTGAACATCGCCGCGTTTCAAAACGTGGATTGGTCGTGGAACTTTTGCCGGGAAAAAATTCAATTGTGGTGTGAAATCATTGGCCGCCGCATAGACAAATTTAGGAGGCGGAAACGCGGCTAGATTTTTTTCGACCTGCTGCTTCATATAAAATGAAGCAATCTCGACTTTCTGTTCGTCTGTCCGGTTTTCTTTCGAAGTGGCCAGAATCTTTCTGACATTTTCCGGCAACGGCTCAGCTTTCACAGGCCGCGCATTGGTCGTGACAGAAATTCGCGGGCGGAGCAGCGTGTGAAATCTGCCGTAGAGTTGTTCCAGCGTGAATGTCAGCGTCGTACCGTTTTCGAAACTAACGTTTTCGTTCAGTTCAAAGAAAGCGAAGTGTGGCTTTCCCGTTTCAGGAAATACAGACCAACCCGTGTTGGTCTTGCCGTCCAGACTCTTTTCAATCGACCAATCGACCTGGTTGAAGTCAGCGGTGGGATTTTGCAAATCAACTGGAACTGCGGCAGACGAATTCGTTTTGGGCGCAGCGGTCACGCGAATTCCCGAAAGCGCAAAATTACCATTCTCCGGCTGGCGCCCCGGACCATTCCGCGGATGACTCGCATCGGTCAATACTTCAAGCCGGATCGCCGTGATATTTTTCAAATCTGTATTTGCTGTAATCGTGTAAACGTCGGTCGCCGAAGCTTCGCCACTTGCTAAAACAGAAAAGTCACTTTGCTTCGTCAACGTCGCGCCTGACGTTGCTTTAAAACTGGCCGGATCCAAAACGGTCCATATGTTTTCGGTAGAAAGCGTTTTTTCCCACGCCGCGACTTTTTCCTGAATTTCCGGCGAAAGGAGCGATGCAATGAACGTTTTATTTTTTACTTCAAGCGCTGTTTTCTTTTTCAACAAGGCCTGCCGCAGAGCATTTGTTTTTGAGTCCAGATCATACGGCCGATCCGCGCGATCCACTCCGGCGAACACCGCCTGCAAATTGTAATACTCACTTTGCGAGAACGGATCGAATTTGTGGTTGTGACAACGCGCGCAATGAACCGTGCTGCTCGCGAACGTGGACATCGTCGTCATCACCATGTCGTCGCGGTCGAGATAGCGCGCGATTTTTTTGTCCACCGTATCTTCCATGATCGCCATGAGCGAACTGAGGTCCCATGGACCAGCCGAGATAAAGCCGGTCGCGACAATTCCGTTCGGGTCTTGCGGAAATAAAACATCGCCTGCGAGTTGTTCCTCGACGAAGCGCGCGTACGGTTTGTCGTCGTTAAAAGAGTGAATGACGTAATCGCGATATGGCCAAGCATTTGGGCGAGGACGATCCTGATCGTGTCCGTGGGTATCGGCGTAATGAACGACGTCGAGCCAATGCCGCGCCCAACGTTCGCCGTACCGCGGGCTGGCCAGCAAACGGTCAATCACTTTGGCAAATGCATCCGGAGATTTGTCGGCGAGAAAATTGCGCATCTCTTCCGGCGTTGGCGGCAAACCAATTAAATCGAATGTAACGCGACGCAATAAAGTTCGCTTGTCCGCTGGCGAGGAAGGCTTCATTCCCTTCTCTTCGAGCTTGGCAAGAATGAAATAATCGATCGGTGTTTTAGACCACGATTTGTTTTTCGTTTTTGGTGGAGAAGATTTTTTGAGCGGTTGCAGTGACCAGATTTTTTCCACCTTCGCCGTTATCGGTTGTTCGTAAGCCGCGCCTGAATTTATCCATTCTGCGATCAGCGCGATTTCTTCCGCAGAAAGTTTGTCGCGCTTGTAAGGCATTCCCGGTTCTTCCGCATGAAGGATTTTTTTGTAGAGCAGACTTTCATTCGCTTTTCCTGAAACAATGGCCGGGCCAGCCTCGCCGCCACGCAAAAGTGACTCATGCGTGGAAAGATTCAAATTGGCGCGTTCAAATTTTCCGCCATGGCACTCGATGCACTTTGATTCTAAAATCGAGCGGACTTCCTGAAAATTTAATGCTTTGGCCGAACAGAGGGCGCTCCCAATAATATTTATTGTCAGCAGCAGTATTAGACCTTTTTGGAGAGAAGAAATCACAGTTTTAGTTTGATTTAGAAATCGCCTCTCGAAAATTGCCGCATTTATGGGCTGACCGATTGATAAAACCGGGCCGGATAATTGGTCGATTCCAGATCGTTGAAGAGCCAGGTTCCGTTGGTGGTAGTAACATTGGTAAAGATGCTCAGCCAGTTTGAACTACCTGCATTGGTTGAGGAAAGTACGCGGTAAGCGGTCTGCGGTGTTCCAAGGAATGCCAACGTTACTGTTCCGTTAGAGTTTTTGGTGATGCCTGTAATAATATTTGTTACCACCGGAGAAGGAACGTGGGCTGAAACAGTCAAAAGGGTGTTTGTCCTTTGAATGCGTAGTCCGCCTGCGGAATTATTTACTGAATCATCAACTCCAGACAGAACAAACGTGGCGCGATTGTTAAAAACAAAATCCCCCATTCTTGGAATGGTAAAACTAAAAGGTGCCGTTCCGCTCACGGGAAGGACAACTGAACCTCCAATAGCAGTTGCCGACAAAGCACCGGTGGTTAAAAGATCGTTCGAATTGATGTCGTTGGCTTGGGCGGTGTTCCAGGTAATAAAAGAATTGAAGGCCGGGTAATCCTGATTCAAACCCCAAAGCTGAACGCGCTGTTTGCCGGTGGAATTAAAATTAAAGGTCAGGGTTGCCGCTGCGTCCATGTCGAGGTCAAGTCCTGTGAAATTAAACTGAAAATAGGCTTTGCGGGCCAAATCATACGGTGGCGTGTAATACTTCACGATGACATAATTTGCTGTCACTTCATCCACATCAGAACCCGCCGAAGTTCCACCACGGATATTGGCTTCCGCAACAACAGTGGCATTCGTAGAAATTTTTTTCGTGCCTTCCGCACGAACGGTTACGTTGACGGTTGCCGATGCAGTCAGTCCTTTTCCGTCAGAAATCGTATAATTAAAATTGTCTGTGCCATAAAAACCAGCATTTGGTGTGTAAACCAATTGTTTGCTGTTATTCGTCGCGACCATTCCTGTTGTTCCCTGCGTAAATGACTGAATGCTTAAAGGATCATTGTCCGCGTCGGAATCATTTGCCAAAACGTCGACGACTACTGGCGTGGATTGCTCAGTGACAGCAGTATCGTTCACGGCCGTCGGAGCAGTATTTGAAACATTGGTTGAGTTTATGACCAGTGCCAGCCGAGGCGCATTTGCCATGTCACCTTCCTTTGAAATGATAGAAAGGATGTCATTATCTTCCGCATCGCCTGAAAAACCGACGGGCCGCACCAACAAAAATGAAATCGAGCTGCCAGGATGATTCCGGACAAAGTCGGTTACATCGATAAACCGCTCGCTCAAGGAATTTCCGCCGGTAAGTTGTCCAACTATCTCCGCCGAAGTTCCTGCCCCGGTAACAAAATTATTCGTGTAATTTGTGCCGGCTGCAATGTTTTGCGCCAGATTGGGCGCGCTGTTCCAATAAAGAGTGGTCTGTGACCAGTTGTTGTTTGTTATGCCGTAAACATGTGCCCAAACAGGTCCTCCATTGGTCGCCATGGTATGAACGGAAAGAACAGCCAGTTCCAGGTTGGTGGGGTTGATTGCGGGAACACTGAACTTAAGAAACGCGGCACTGCGCGAACTGGGATTGGTTGAATTGTTTCCCACGAAACAATTTGTCAGAAGGCCAAAACTTAAAAATTTGTTCACCCCATCTTTGACGGTTGTATCGTCGCTGACGGTAATGGTCTGGGGAATTTCCTGTGGACGGCCTGGAATGGTGAGAAGCCAGACGCTATTGGCCGGTTGAGTTCCGCTGACAATCTGACTGGTCAGATTCGTCCAGATTTTTCCGCCGCCGAAATAATTTTCACTCACTTCTTCAACAAGGACCGGGTTGTTTGTTGGGATTTTCCAAGAGCTTAAATCAAAATTCAGGCTTACGGCAGAGGCTGTGTTGTTTGCTGAAAAAATATAATATCGTTTGCTAACCGGATCGAAGCTGGTTTGCACGTCAAGCTGGGTAGCCCCTGTCCCGAGAGTGAAATCAAGCCGGTCTCGGCCAGACCTGAATGCTTTATTGAAAAGTCGCCAGACTTCACCGGCTTTAGTAATGGTGCCAATATTATAGGGTGCATTGTCATTATCAACGTAATGCATGCCATTTTTTTTGACCCTGCCGGTGCTGGTGTCAAATGTTTGGCTGAATTTAAAACAATACATCTGATCGATTAAATTTTTCATCAGATCGACGGCAATTTCGCCAAGGCGCGGATATTTGGTGGGCGAGTCAAGAGTTTCAGTCAGCATGTTTAAATTGCCTGCAGTGTGGACATTGAATTCAGTAATGGTGACGGGAAAAGGTGTTTCCGGCGACATGGTGGAAGCAATGGAGCTACGCAACGACGCGAGATTGTTGCCAAAAGTGGTAGTGTCATTGGTGTTTCCGTATTGATGATAATCGTAGCGATTCAGCAAAAAGAAGTTCGTATTCACCTGGCCCAGAAAATTTTTATGCCGGTTTGTGACGGCCATTGCGCTCCACGAATTGTAGCCCGAAGTCGTGATAACTGGCGCAAGAATCATTGGCGTTAATCTTTTTCCGTAAAGTTGATTCACATCAGTAAGAGCAGATTGAATGGCGTCTGAGGCGAGTTGCAGACGTTGCAAATATTGCGCAGTGGTTATGCCCCCGGCGCTGGAATGATCCGGTTCATTAAACATCTGATAGCGTTCCACATCGAATTCGCGCCCGAGATAAAACGACTGAAAATAATAATGCTGCCATAATTCCCATTTGCCCGCCCAATCATTGTCATTAATGATGTCAAATGAACCGAGAGTGGCGCTGATATTAACCAGCAAGCGAAGACCCAGTTGGCGCATTTCAGAGAAGGCCGCGTTAACGCGGAAACTACCGCCCGCCACTTCGTACTTGTTTGTGATATACGGCCAATTGATGTAGGTCGTGCTCAAGGGATTGGCCCGCAATGCTGCTTTGCGATTCAGAAAACTCGCTTGATCAGTCACACCGTCGCCGTGCCCGGAAATATCATCTGAAAGTTCAATGGTGCTTGGGGTAATGAATATTCGCGCGCCGGAAACACCACTGTAATGCCACCAATCTTTCGTGTTGCTTCCCGGATAATGATGCCCGGCGTTGTAGCCGATGATCTCTGGTGTAACTCCGATTTTATTTGTTTTAACAGTAATTGTTGCTGCGTGGACGCCTGGAAAGGAAAGAAGAAAAAGCGCCAGAACGATGTCGGCAACCAAACCGAAATTTCTCCGTGAGTTATGCCAAAAGCAATTCATGAAAGATTGTTTATGTTCTCAGTTTATCTCGAAAAGTCTATTCAACAACCTGCAAACTTCGTGGAAAAACCTGCTTGTGGTGGGCAAACTTTATTTTGTCTGCTAACTTTTTCACATGGCAGAAAGTGATTTGTTCGGCCCAAAACCAGAGCCTGAGATAAAAACCCAGGCTCCGGAAGAATCGCGGACGTTTAATAATCAGCCCCTGGCCGCGCGAATGCGCCCACGCACTCTGGATGAATACGCGGGACAGAGACATATTCTCGGACAAGGCCAGCTTCTTCGTCGCGCCATTGAAGCAGACCGGATTCAATCGCTCATCTTTTACGGCCCGCCCGGAACGGGAAAAACTTCGCTCGCGCAAATCATTGCCAACCAGACAAAAAATAAATTCGAGCGATTGAGCGGTGTCGAATCGAACGTGGCCGACATGAGGCGCGTTTTAGGCGCGGCGGCGAACCGCTTGGAGAACACAGGCCAATCCACGATTTTGTTTATCGACGAAATTCATCGGTTTAACAAATCCCAACAGGATATTTTGTTGCCCGACGTGGAAAGCGGTGTGGTGCGGTTGATTGGCGCGACGACACATAATCCATTTTTCTTCGTTAACTCGCCGCTCGTTTCGCGCTCGCAGATATTCGAGCTGCAATCGTTGACCGAAGACGATCTTTACGAATTATTGCAACGCGCGCTCAAGGACGAAGTGCGCGGATTGGGCCATATGAAAATTCGCGCAGACGAGGAGGCATTGCGGCATTTGGCAAAAATTTCCGACGGCGACGCGCGCAAAGTTTTGAACTCCTTGGAGATTGCTGCGCTCACCACTTCGCCCGCGAGCGACGGATTCATTCACATCGATTTGTCGGTGGCCGAGCAATGCATTCAGAAAAAAGCAATCGTCTATGACGGCGATGGCGACGCGCATTACGACACGATTTCCGCGTTCATCAAATCGATGCGCGGCAGCGACCCCGACGCGACGCTTTATTGGCTGGCGAAAATGATTCATGCCGGAGAAGACCCGCGCTTTATCACGCGGCGAATTGTGATTTGCGCGGCGGAAGATGTCGGGCTGGCGGACCCAATGGCGTTGATTCTCGCGCAAGCGGCGCACAATGCGTCGGAATTTATCGGCTGGCCGGAAGCGCGGATTCCGATTGCGGAAGCGGCGATTTACATTGCCACCGCGAACAAGAGCAACAGCGCCTATCTCGCCATCAGCGCGGCATTGGAGGATGTGAAATCAGGCCGGACGCTGCCTGTTCCGCAACATTTGCGTGACGCTCATTATACCGGCGCCAAACGTCTCGGCCACGGCGAGGGCTATCAATATTCGCACGATGGTCCAGAACATTTCGTCGCGCAGGATTACGGCGCGACAAAACATTATTACGAACCAACAGAGCAGGGCGTGGAAAAGAAAATCAAATACCGTGTGGAAAAATGGCGGGCAGAATTCGATAAACTAAAACGCGAGCCTTCTGATAAAAGAGGGGAATGAGCGAAGAAAATTTTCAATTGAAGAAGGAACTTCGCCAACAACTGCGCGAACGGAAAATTACTATCGAAGAGCGTATCCAATTTTCCGCGCTCGCCTGCGAACTTTTGCGAAATCAACCCATCTGGCAAAACGCGAAGAGCATTTTGTTCTACGCGCCTTTGCCTAATGAAATAGATATATGGCCGTTGCTTTCCGAAGCGTTGGCTGCGGATAAACTAATTGCCCTGCCGCGGTTTGATCCTGAGACAAACTCTTACTTCATTTGTCAGATCAAAAACGCGGAGTCCGATCTTCAGCCGGGCAAATTCGGCATTCACGAACCAAAAGAGAGTTGCTCTCCAATTCCGTTAAACCGGCTGGACTTGGTGTTGGTTCCTGGAGTAGGGTTTGACCCGATGGGGGGACGCCTCGGCCGAGGACGCGGATTTTACGACAGGTTGTTAGAAGAGGTTTCCGGGAAGAAATGCGGCGTGGCGTTCGATGAGCAGATGGTTGTAAAGGTTCCAATGGAAAAGCACGATGTCCGTTTGAATTTTATTTTGACTCCGACGCGTTGGTTGGAAACGCGGTGAGCATTTGATGAATTTTTATATTGTCAGCTTTATCACAGGTGCGGCCATGCTCGTGGTCGGCATTTGCGTCGGTTATCAGGTGCGCCGGTGGAAGGAACGTAATTCCAAAGCCCTTCTTCTGGCCAAAGGCCAGAGTATTGTCGAAAGTGCTCAGCGTGATGCGGAAACCATTGTTCGCGATGCCCGTCTCAAAGCCAATGAGGAAGCCCTGCAAATCCGCACGGAAACCGAGAAATATTTTTCCGATCGCCGACAGCGTTTGAATGAGCGCGAAACGCTCGTGAACCGCCAACTGGAATGTCTGGTCGAAGAAGAAAAGAAAGCCCACCAGAAAGAAGCGGATTTTAATCAACGGGTCGATGAACTTGAGTGCAAGCAGTCGCAGCTTAATACTCTTCTGCAACAGCGTCGGGACGAACTGGAAAAAATTTCGGGAATGAATCCCACTGAAGCGCGCAATGCGTTTCTTAAACAGATTGAACAGGAATCATTAAAAGATGCAGGACATCTGGCGCGCCATATTCTGGAGGATTCCAAAACCAAAGCGGAAGAAAAAGCGCGTCGCATTATCAGCACTGCTATTCAGCGTTATGCCGGTACTCACGCTTTTGAAACATCCACCGCAACGGTTACACTGCCAAACGAAGAAATAAAAGGCCGCATTATTGGCCGGGAAGGTCGCAATATCCGTGCTTTTGAAGCGGTTACCGGTGTTACCGTTTTAATCGATGACACGCCGAACGCGGTGGTCCTGTCCGGTTTTGATCCGGTGCGACGCACTGTTGCCCGAGAAGCGATGGAGCGTTTGATTCTCGATGGTAGAATTCATCCGGCACGTATTGAAGAAGTGGTGGCAAAAGTTTCTCAAGAAATTGAAGAAACGATTCTGCGCATGGGGGAAGAAGCGGTCGTCAAAGTCGGAATTCCTCCTTTGCATCTGGAAATCGTCAAAGTTTTGGGACGTCTCCATTTCCGGCACAGCTTTTCTCAAAATATTTTAAGCCATTCGATTGAGGTCGCGCATCTCATGGGATTGATGGCTGGGGAATTGGGAATTGATATTTCATCCGCTAAACGGGCCGGCCTGTTGCATGACATCGGCAAAGCGATGGATCATGAAATCGAAGGCCCGCACGCGATTGTTGGAGCCGATTTCATCAAGCGCTACGGTGAAGCTGACGAGATTGTCAATGGCGTGGCTTCCCATCATAACGAAGTGCCTCCCACCGGACTGCTTGGCATTCTGGTGAGTGCAGCGGATGCTATCAGCGCTTCCCGGCCCGGCGCGCGTTCCGAAACCATGACGACCTATATACGTCGCGTGGATGACCTGGAAAGAATCGCCATGTCATTTCCAGGAGTTGAAAAATGCTTTGCCGTTCATGCCGGACGCGAGCTTCGTGTTTTCGTTCAGCCCGATAAAATTAACGACGATGAAGCGTTTATGCTGGCACGGAACATCGTCAAGAAAGTTGAAGAAACCCTCCAATATCCGGGGCAAATTCGCGTTACAGTGACCCGCGAAACCCGATGTGTGGAATTTGCGAAGTAAGCGTCCCGATCAACGAAACCAGGATGATTATCGCCCTTCGTTTAACATCGAAGGCAATCCACCCGTTTCCCACCCTTTGGGAGAATTCCAGGGACGCGAAGAAACGTTCGTGTTATCAGAATCGGTCGTGGCACAGCCGCTTAAAAGAATAAAAGCAAAGCTGAACAGGGCTAACAAAGTTGTGCGGATGGAAAAGCTCATGGCTTAGTATAGCACTTGATCGCCTTCCATGACTTCGGCTTCTTTCCAACCGGGAAGAACATTCGCCACGCTGCGGGTCGCTTCCACACTGAAAATGCGAACTTTGGCAATCAATTTGCCATTGCGATTGACCAGCATTTCGCCGCGTTCAAGAACACCTTGGTTGCCGCCGATATCGAGCACAACGAAATCATATTTAGGATCAACGGCAGTAATTTTGCCTTTCAAGCCGGCAGGCAATTCAACTTTCGGATCATCGCCAATCAGACTTTTGTATTTCGCATCCAGAACGGTGTAGCGGCGATTGAGAATCTTGTTCTCCTCAACAAACGCGTCGCGCTGTTCGGAGGTCGTTTTCAAATCTACCAAAGCCTGTTTGACCTGATCGGTGGATAAGCCGAGTGTGTCCCAGGCCGCCAGTTTCTGTTGGGCCGCATCGCGTTCTCCGCGAAATCTTTCGGCATTGGCAGCGAACTCCGTGGCTTTCTTTTCCTGGTCGTCTGCTTTCGCCGTCATCGTTTTTAATTCGGCTTCAGTGGTGGCGAGCGTCGCTTTTGTCGTGGTCAGCGTTTCTTCGGTGGATTTCAGAGTCTTTTTGGTGGAAGCCAGCTCGGTTTGGGCTGTTTCCTTCATTTTCTTTTCGTTATCACGGTCATTCATGGTGGTGACCATGACTTCCTTAACTTTAACGAAATTCAGAGCGGTCGCAGCGAGACCAGCGACAATCGCGATAATTAATGTAATTCGAATCAACATGGTTGTTACAAAGTTCTGCGCAGATTAAAGAAGGGTTATCGAAGTGTCAACGCGGCTTTTCATTTCTCGCCTGCTAATTTCAAGGCCCGTTTCAAGGTGCTCTCGGAACGGGACTCGAGCTGTTTGCTGACCGTCCAATGATATTTCCAAATCAGGTTGTCCGGTTGATCGGAAGTAGGATCCACCAGCAATAATGTGCGTTGAAAATCGTCCATCAACCGTTGGTCGGGCAGGCGATGAATATCTTCGAGCAACCGTTGATAAATGCGTTCGGCCTCCTTTTTGTAGCCTTTAGTGTAAAGCAAAATGAAGGCCTCCCGCAGTTCCACGTGCCGCGCCTGGTTTAACCGATATTGCCTGATGACCATGACGCTGCAAAAAACCAACAGGGCCAGAAAACTCAGGATGAACCGGTTGCGACGAAAATAATGCATGGAATCAATCCAATAAATTCAAATTGAAAGTTATTTGGACTTTCCAACTGCAAGGTCGGCCAATTGATCGAGTGATTTTTCGTCCTCCGTAAATTTTTCCGCGGACAAAAACCACGTTTCCGTATGTTCAACTTTGCCTTCCGGCTCGATTTTGGCGAGGGGGCCAACGCTTTCCACTTCGAGCATTTCGCCATTGGTGTAACTTTCGAGGTTGCAGCCAAAATCGGGATAGGTCGCCTTCGCATCAAAAGGAAAATGTTTAATGAAAGTTCCGTTTTCACTTAAATAAGCCGACCATCCGGCGGTGCACATCATGCCGATTTTTTGCGGTTTTTTGAGCTGAGGGTCTGATTTTAATTGAATGTATTTGGTTCCCCAAATCCACCGGGGATCTTTCATATCAGTGTAACCCCACATCGCCATCGGCCGGACGGGCAATAATTGTTGCTTGAATGGTTCCTGTGGAAATATTGCACGACCCGGCCCAAGCATGACGGTGAGAGCCCAAGGCGCGGCTTCGATGGTCCAAGGGTTTTTATTCGTCAAACGATGCAAAACAGTGACACGATTTTCTTCAGGATCGAGTGTCACCTCGATTTCTTTCTGGATTCCGGTGCTCGGCTCAACGGGCTGGATTAATTTTAAAGTTTTTTCATCCCATTTGTATTCGATGGAAGAATTATCCGGGCCGTAGGTTCGGGGCATGACCTCGGGCGCATGCCATAAGCGATGTCCTCCATAGGCTTTCCATTTGTCGCCACCCGTTTTGCCCATTTGCTCAGGCTGTTCCCGGAAAATATTTTTTCCACCAGCAAACTTGAAGCTGATGATGCGGGGGCCGACATCGGTCGTGGCGACCAGTTCAATCTGGCCATTGCTCAATTGAATGCAGTTGGGCCAGCCGCCATAAGAAATTTTTTCCATTTTAACCGCAGCGTTCGTATTCATAGTTATAAAAAGTAATAAAAGAAGTTTAAGAGTGCGCCACATAATTTAGTAGATTAAATATTTTTTCCGCGCTTTTTTAAAAGAGTCCTCGCCTTTTTTCCATGATTCAACAATCTCTCTGGCTGCTTTGCCGTTTTGCAGCATCTGGCGCGTTGCGTCCGTTCCGTTCACTTTGTCAAACATGTCGAAATTCTTTTTTTGCTTCATCGCATCGGCAAACAAGTCCCGCTCCGCCGTTTTTTTCAGTGTATCTAAAATATAAAAATTTATGGCGGTCAGTGACGCTTTGCGCGGTTCAGTGAAATAAAGTTGTGCGCCCGAAATATTCGTTTCCTTGAATGTCGCATAGTAGGGTTTGAGGGTAAGCGGCTTGAACTTCACTCCGGTCAAATGCAGTGCGTTCAGCGAATCGGAAAATTTTTTGGCATCGAGTCCGGGAAGCGCAACGCATTGAAAAGGCAGCGTATAGCCGACGCCAATATTGGCTGTGCCCAATTCACCAATCATTCCGGTGGCGACAGAAAACATGGGTGAATCGGCATGGGGAATATGCGGAGAGGTTGGGACCCACGGGAGATTGGTGTCGCGCCAGACCATCGACCGTTTCCATCCTTTCATCGGCACAACGGTAAGGTGGCATTTCTTTTTTATCCAATTCTCGCCATTGATCATTTTGGCCAGCTCGCCGGTGGTCATTCCATAAACGTAAGGAATATTCCATTGGCTGACGAATGAGCGGAATTTTTCCTGGAGCAGGGGACCTTCAACACGTTGCCCGCCCAGCGGATTGGGCCGATCCAGCACAATGAACTCAACATCATTTTCGGCGCACGCTTCCATCGCCAGGCCCATTGTGCTGATAAATGTGTAGGAGCGACAACCGGTATCCTGCAAATCGTAAACGAGCGCATCCAGCCCTTGCAGCATTTCTGCAGTCGGTTTTCGGGTGGCACCGTAAAGGGAATGAACCGGCAGCCCCGTCAGCGCATCAACCCGATTCGTCACTTTGTCCCCCGCCGGAACGTCGCCATAAATTCCGTGTTCCGGCCCAAAAAGCGCCACCAGTTTCACATTGGGCGCGGAGCGAAGAACATCGAGCACAGAAACCAAATCGGAATTGACCCCGGAAGGGTTTGTGATCAGGCCGATTTTTTTTTTGGCCAGAACGCGGAATTTCTTTTCTGCCAGCACTTCGTTGCCGAGTTTTACTTTTGCCTCAGAGGAAAAAGCAACCGTCAGCAGGATAAAAAAGATGGCCAGAAATTTCATGGGGCGAGATTTCATGATTTGTCCACAAAAGCCAAACCCAAATTGCCGGATAAATTTTTCAAGGATTTGCCTAGTTCTTATCTCCCGGAACGGCAGTAGATTAATTTCAACAAAGGGATTTTATGAAACTCATTTTTAAATTGATGGCTCTTCTCACGCTCACTTTTTCGGCCACTGCCCAGTCCACCTGGATTTGTCCTGCAAGTTCGGCGCTTGCCCTGACGAATGTTCTCGGCACAAACCAAATCATGGAAATCTGGAGCGCTTCCTACGATTCCAATACGGCCATGGATGTCGAAATGGGCGATCAAAAAGTCAGCTTTGGCGCTGGCAGCAGCGGCGCAACCATTCCCACGCCTTTTATTATGGCCGGTCCGGCAACGGTAATTTTCAGAAAAACCTCCACGGGTGGCGCAGGGTGCATGTTCACCTACAAAATTCTGGACAAAGACAAAATGGATTCTCCGCGCTCCGGAATTTTGCAGAAAATTTTCAAATAAACAGAACCGCTATTTTCCGGTGAGCTTGGCGATGGCGTCCTTCATCTCGCTCAAATGCACAGTTGCGTCTGCTGTATCGGTGATGTGAACAATCTTCCCCTTTTTATCGATTAGATAGCTGACGCGACGCGCCACATTCTTCCCTTCCTTACGCACACCAAAGGTATCGGCGATTTTGCCGTCAGTATCAGCGAGCAATGGAAAGTTTAAATTGTATTTCGCAATGAATTTCTGATGGCTTTCCGATGAATCGAAACTCACTCCAATCACTTCGACGTTTTCCTTTTTCAAATCGCCCATGCGATCCCGCAAACCACAGGCTTCTTTAGTGCAACCGGGCGTGTCGTCTTTCGGATAAAAATAAAGCAATACCACTTTTTTGCCGATGGTGTCCGTTGATTTCCAGGCTTTGCCATCCTGGTCTTTACCTTCAAATTTCGGAGCGGCATCACCGACTTTTAAAGTTGTTTCGGCCGCCTGCGCGAGGCTCATGCTGGCGACAACTGCGACAACAATGGGAAAAAACATTTTTGAAAAGAGTGTTTTCATAATTGCACCTAAAAGTGGGCGAGCAATTTCTGGTTGTCAATTGCCCGTCTTCAACCGCGGCGAACGACGCAGTCCATTTTGGAATAACAACCGCCAGACCATAATCAACGCTTCCTGCACAATGTTCCCCGACATTTTGGAACAACCCTGCACCCGCTCCGTAAAAATAATCGGCACTTCAGCGACTCTTAAACCCTGCCGCCAGATTTTGTGCGTCATTTCAATTTGAAAACTGTAACCGTTGGAACGGATATTTTGCAGATCGATGGACTCCAAGGCGCGCCGCCGAAAACATTTGAATCCTCCCGTTGGATCCGTAATCGGCATGCCGGTTATCCATTGCACATATTTCGCCGCGCTCATGCTCAGAAGCAAACGACGCAATGGCCAGTTGATGACGCGCACACCGTTGCTGTAGCGCGAGCCCAAAACTAAATCGGCGTTTTGCGCGGCCTCGAGAAACCGGGGAATGTCGTCAGGGTTATGCGAAAAATCGCAATCCATCTCCAGGATAAATTCGTAATCGTGTTTCAAAGCCCAGGCAAACGCATCGCAATAAGCGCGTCCCAGGCCGTTTTTCCCCACTTCATGAACCACGTGGATGGAAGGATGTTTCGCAGCCAGTTCATCCGCGATTTTCCCTGTTCCATCGGGAGAATTGCCATCCACCACCAGCAGTTCGACAGGAACCGAAAGGTTTAAAATACGTTGGGCGAGCAGGGGAAGATTTTCCCGCTCATTATAAGTCGGCACCACAACCAGAGCTTTGCTGCGCATTCCGCCGAGAAGTAAGCCGACTCGCGCCTAAAGTTCAAGAGGCAAGTTCTCAATCAACGTCTCGCCGACGGCAATTCATGAAGAATCCTTCTCATCAATTCCTTTTTTTGTTTTGCCAACAACGGCCCGAAAAGCGCGAACACCCATCGCCAAACCGATGGCGAGGCCGGGTAATGCATGCCAATCCAACCAAAACCAAAGAAAGTGCGCTTCACTTTTAGGCTGAAATACTATTCCGATAAACCATCCGATGCCCACGGAGACAACCAACCACACCAAAAGCAACACTGTTACCGCTACGATAAATCGCAGAATTTTCATCACTAAGAATTCTTTGTCGCCTGATGCCAAAGTCATTCGCAGTTTATTAGCCCCAGAAATTTTTGCGGGCGATACGCCTAACGTCGCTGCGACATGGTTGCGCACAAATTTGCAGGTTTGTCCGCGAACGCCACCGGCTTGGGGGCAGCCGCCCTACAAGGGAATCTTCCACTGTTCCCTGGGTCAAGCCGTGTCATCCTCCTTTAATCCGAGTTCCAGGCTCAGAGCCGACAGCGACAGGTTGACGTCCCGCAGAAAGACCAGCAAAGAAAGAATAAGCGACACCAAACAGACAATGAACACAATGGCATTAAGCAGGACGGCTTCCGCATGAAGAAACGCCGTAAAGAACAGGGCAATTACCAGAATCGCGGCGACCAATGCGCTCAACGTGGCGAAGCTGATAGCGAGGCGAAGCAGCCGCGCGCGCTTGATTAGAATTTTTAATTGCGATCCCAGACGCTTTCGCTCCCCCTCCGGGGCATTTTGAAGTTTGTCTCGAACCAGCCGGGACCGATCCAACACTCTCCCAAATCGGTTCGTCATCGACAAAATCAACAGGCCCACCCCGGAAATCAGTATGACCGGGCTGACCGCAGTCTGAACAATCGATGTATATTCTGTAAATTGCATGCCGAACCTTTGATGCGCTGCCTCTTCAGTCCAAGCTCAGCCACGCGGGCGAACCTCGCAAGGCGAATTTTTGGGCGCAGAGTCTCTGGCGCGCCAAAAATTATCTGGGCGATTGTTTTAGAAGATGGAAAGCCAGGTTGGGCACCGCCAAAGCCATCGCTGCCTGCGCTCATTTGGAACGAAATGAAAAATTTGGAAAACTGTTCTTTGTGGCGGTAGGGCGGCGTTGCTGCGCCGCCGAATATGGGGCAGAGCAGCAGCTCTGCCCTACCATAAACTGGCCAGAATTCTCTGGCACCTGATCAAATTCAACCAGCCCTATGACCCGGCCGTATGGGCTGTCGCCGAAGAAAAACTAAAGAGGAAAAAACTCCACCGCCTCGAACAATCCGCCGCTACCCTCGGCTACAAACTTATATGCACCTCAACTACTTAACCGCCTAGTTTCTTATGAGGTGTTATGTTCATAGCAACTCAGAATGTAGCCGGCCATCCGTGGCAATGCGTCGTTGCGTCTCGGCAACTAGTGCGTCGCGCTGCTGCACCGTGCCGGAAAATTTGCGCACCTGCAAATCGTAATCATGCCATGGAATATCGCCCATGAACTTCGCATCCGGTGGACCTAACAAAGCAAACCGCGTGTCTCCGTGCGGGCTGGAATAGGCGGGAAACTCCTCAAAATAACCAGAATCATCAAACTCAAATGGTAGGCCAAGAATCTCGCCCACAATCCGTGCTGTATCCTTCAAAGAAAAATCTGGCTGGATGCTGATGCGCATACGCTAACACCTAACGAGAACAATATAGGTAATCCGAAGTTATTCATGGCCGGCGAGGAGAGTGTTAAAAGTTTCGCCAGAGCCGGAGGTGAATAACTTCGCCGCGAAAAGTTTCGCGGCCCGATTCGGATGGAAAATATCAATGTTTTTCATTATCCGTGTTTTGTTTTCCGCCTCGGCAGGCCAGGTCTGCTAGACCGTATGGCTTAGCGAGAAAGATAAAAGGGTGTTTGATTTCGGAACGCGGGTTACCGGCGAGTGTCGGCCTGTCCGCAGAATGAGAGGCGTGTGAAGCGCCTGATTCATCATGAATAAAAGAAAACAAACACCCATGAACAAAACAGTGCATTACCTCGGATTAGACGTCCACAAAGAAAGTATCGCGGTGGCCATCGCGCCGCAGAACACGACCGAAGTCCGCAGTTACGGCATCATCGGCGGCACGTTGGAAGCGGTGGATAAACTGGTGAAAAAATTATGGTCGGAAAGCATCGAACTGCGCTTTGTTTACGAAGCGGGTCCGTGCGGCTACGTCATTCATCGTCATCTCAAGAGCAAAGGTATCCCCTGCGATGTCGTCAGCCCGTCGTTGATACCCAAGAAAGCTTCCGATCGTGTGAAAACGGATCGGCGCGATGCCGAACAGCTGGCGCGGCTGTATCGCGCCGGAGAACTCACGGCCATTCATGTTCCGGATCAGGAGGACGAAGCCATGCGTGATTTGATCCGGGCCCGCACGACGGCGATGGATGATCAACGCCGGGCCCGTTTGCGGCTTAAAGGTTTTCTCCTGCGGCTGGGATTTCGTTACACGGGCAAAAGCAGTTGGAATGATGCGCATAAACGTTATCTCTCCGGCCTGCTCATGCCGCAACCGGCCCAACAGATTGTTTTCCAGGAACACATTCACGCCATCAATGACGCGAGCGCGCGGCTGGAACGTTTGACGCAAGCGATGCAGGACGCGTTGCCGGATTGGAAATGGGAGCCGGTGGTGCGGGCGCTGATGAGTTTGCGCGGCGTGCAGGAGTTGACGGCGATGACCCTGGTGGCTGAAGCCGGAGATATGAGCCGGTTCAAAGAGGCGCGGCAGTTGATGAACTTTTTCGGGCTGACTCCGAGCGAACATTCCAGCGGCGGCAAACGAGTACAGGGCGGCATTACCAAATGTGGGAATACCCATTGTCGGCGCGTGCTGGCGGAAGCCGCGTGGCATTATCGCCTGAAGCCGTTGGTCAGTGAAGCGATGCAGAAGCGCCAGGAGAATCAAAGCAAGGAAGTGCGCTTGATCGCTTGGAAAGCACAGCAGCGATTGCACAAGAGATTTAAAAGGCTGGCGACGCGCAAGAAGAGCGTGGTGGCGGCCAGCGCCGTGGCGCGGGAGTTGACCGGCTTTGTCTGGGCCATCGCCTGCGCGGTCAAGCGGCCGGAGAAAGCGGCCGCGCCGGAAGTCATTCGCACCTGCCGGGGACGTGTTTATCAACTCAACCCGGAAACAAAAATGCAGAAATAGTTTTTAAGAAAAGTGGTGGAGCGAAGTCATGACGCAAGAGCAACAACAACCGAGAGCAGTAAAATCAAACCGCTGTTGCGCCGGCTCTCCCTTCGCATCCGCTGCGTTCGCCCGGGTCACGTCTCCGGGCAAAAAAGAAAAACACCAACAGGAAGAACCTTTAACTTTGCAGTGGATTGATGCGTTGGCAGAGAGCGCCCGGTTTTGGCGAACCCTCGTTGTCGTTAAGAGGAAGGTCAATCACCAACCCTCGAGCCTAGAGAGAGGAAGCGCCGCGACTCGCACCGTGGTCAGGTCGATAAGTTTGCTCTTTGGAGCAAATGAACTCACGCATATCAGCAGGATCAACCGTCGTTGATGCGCGCTCCTGCCAACCCAACAGTCCATTGCGCAAGGTCAGAAAGAAAGCTGTGAAAAAAAAACGGCAACCGAATCAAATTGTCCGCTTGACTAAAACTGAGCCATATCAACGGACAGCATCAGCGACCCGGCGCGAGTAGACGTCCGACATGAAAACAAAGCGTAATCGCCGGGTTCGCTGCATGCAATTGTTGGACGATGATGTCATAATTGCCCTTTGGCGTGCATAATCTTGTAAGCCTCATAGCCGGCATCAAGAACTTTGCGTTTGTCGGCTGCTGATGCGTACTCGTCTAGGAAAGCAAACGCAGTATACAAGACCTGCGAAGGGGTCAGGGAGGGATCACGCAGGTCGGGCACATATTGACCGATGTCCTTTGAAAATCCAGGAAGCTTCGCCAAATCGTCGTCGGTTGCATTCTTAAGAATGTGATTCAGCTCCACGAAATGGGCCGAAATAAGCTTCTCGTATTGATCACGCGATAACATCGCTTTTCTCCGTCCAACGACCCAATATAGGTAATCCGAAGTTATTCATGGCCGGCGAGGAGAGTGTTAAAAGTCTCGCCAGAGCTGGAGGTGAATAACTTCGCCGCGAAAAGTTTGGCGGCCCGATTCGGATGGAAAATATCAATGTTTTTCATTATCCGTGTTTTGTTTTCCGCCTCGGCAGGCCAGGTCTGCTAACGACCAGTCGTGGCAACGACTTTGAGCTTTATCGACCAGCCTGCCGGGCGGACTTGACCCTCTAACGACTACTCCAGAGGGCGTCTCTAAACGTCAGACGACTCTTCTATATTGGCGTCGCCGGGTCAAGTCTGCGGGAAGCTTTTCTCGAAAAAATAAAATCCTATGAACACGCATCCGTTTGACCTGGTTATCGGCCTGGATCGTTCTGATCGCAAGGCTGACCTTTACCTTATCGACCCGCGCTCTGGCAAAACAGAGAAGCGGGTGATCAACACTTCACCTGAAGCCTTACGTGACTGGCTCGCGCAATTGCGCCAGCAACATCCGAACCACCGCGTGGCCGTCTGCCTGGAACAACCGGCGGCCAATCTCATTCTGTTTCTGGAACAATATTCCTGGATGACTCTCTACGCGATCAACCCGGTCACGTTGCAGAAGTTCCGGGAAGCGTTTGTGACCAGCCGCGCCAAAGACGATGGCAAAGACGCGCAGTACCTGGCGGAACTTCTTTTAACCCATCATGACAAATTAAAACCGTGGCAGCCCGATGACAGCCAGACGCGGCAGTTGCAACAACTGGTGTTGCATCGCCGTGCCGTGATAGATGAACGCACCGGTTTGACCAATCGCCTGCAAGCATTGTTAAAACAATATTTTCCTCAGGCTTTGGATTTGTGTGGAGAAGATCTCTGGCGACCATTGGCCACGGCCTTTTTGCTGAAATGGCCGACCTTGCAACGGTTGCAGAAAGCCAAACCATCGTTCATAAAACAGTTCTACCACCTGCATGGGTCCCGCAGTCAGAAGCTCATCGAGCAGAGGTTGGAGCTGATAGAAAAAGCGGTGCCGTTGACCGATGAGACGGCACAGTTACAAAGCCACACCTTGCGGGTGCAACTGCTTTGCCGCGAATTGGACCTGTTGCACAAAACCATTGCGGAGTTTGACGCCAGGATTGCGGAAGTGTTTGGTCAACATCCCGACAAACAAATCTTTGCCAACCTGCCTGGGGCCGGGCCGGTGCTGGCGCCGAGGTTACTGGCCAGCATTGGTTCAGAACGGGAACGGTTTGAGAGCGCCAGGAACCTGCAACGGTTTAGCGGCATCGCGCCGGTAACCAAGCAGAGCGGCGGGAAGTGTTACATTCATCGACGTTACTGTTGCCCGAAGTTCTTCAAACAAAGCTTTCATGAGTATGCCAAGGAAAGCATTCTGCACAGCCGCTGGGCAGCAGCGCACTACTGGCAACAACGACAAAAAGGTTGCGGGCATCATACCGCCGTGAGGTCGCTGGCCTACAAATGGCAGAGGATCATCTGGCGATGCTGGCAGAGCCGGACCATCTACCAGGAGGAACTTTACGAAGCAGCACTCAAGAAAAGCGGCAGCCCATTGGTGGCGTTGCTGGACAAGGTTGAAATCGGCAAATCACCCGTGAATACCATGCCGAAAAAATCTTAAAAAATCCCTTGTCGGATTACCTCAGAGGTGAGCTCAGCGACCCGGCCCGCGAGATGCGTGGATTGCAACAGTGACGCGATGGCCGGGTTCGCTGCAGCGCTTTGTTCGGCCCGTTACTCATTTACCAGCACCAACAATTTCTTTGATTCCTAATCCGGGGTCTGTCTGGCCAACTACTGGCGCGTAGCGGCCATCAGCTTCCCGAATGAGGAAGAGAATATATGTCTGATGAGTAAATGTCGGTTTTTCGGAAGGGGTGAACGAGACAAAAGACGGGCCGTTAACAACGTGAGGAATATTTGTGCCGTCGATGGTGCGGTAATGGTGAAGGGCAAAACCGAGAAGCTCTTGATAGGGCCACATGCGAACGCCGCGTGCGGAGGCGATGCTGGTCGAGACGACAAGGAAGGCAACAGCGAGAAAGAATAGACGAGGAGGTTTCATATTGCTCGTTTGACGGATTCAATTGGAAAATGCTCCCACACTGCCGAACTAATATTGGGCGTCCGAATTGACGTCTTTTAATGCGGCGGGTTTCATGGTAATTAGCTACAACTCATTTAGGCAGAACTTAATTCAAGGTTCAACGTAAAAATATGAAACCGGGAAAGACGTCGTTTGAGAGAATCGTGCCGAATCCCAAATTTCGATTGCTGGATCAGGTAAGGGAGGTCTGTCGGCTCAAGCATTATTCGTTGCGGACGGAACAAAGCTATGTGGCCTGGGTAAAGCGTTTTCTTCTGCATGTCAAGAAACAGGAGGGACAGTGGCGGCATCCTCGTGAACTGGGTGGAACCGAAATCACAGAATTCCTGACGCATCTGGCCGTCATGGAAAAAGTCGGTGCCAGCACACAGAATCAAGCCATGAACGCGTTGGTTTTTCTTTATCGCGAAGTCATGCATCTGCCGGTGGAAGGGTTAAGCGACCGTGTACGGGCTCGGCGACCGGTGCGGTTACCGGTGGTGTTGACCAAAGAAGAAACGCACAGGTTGCTGTCAGGTTTGAAAGGTACTCCGCGATTGATGGCGCAACTGTTGTATGGAACAGGAATGCGATTGATGGAATGCCTCCGATTACGTGTGAAAGACATTGATTTCGCGCAGAGCAAAATCGAAGTACATGACGGCAAAGGAATGAAGGATCGCGTCACGATGCTGCCAAGGGAAGGGCCTTTAGCTTTTAGCTGTAGGCTGTAGGATCAAACCATCATGCAAGACTTCAAGAAACTCGAGGTTTGGCAAAAGAGTCATGCCTTTACTTTGCAGGTATACAAACTGACGCGAGATTTTCCCACGGAGGAGCGGTTTGGATTGACCAACCAACTGCGCCGGGCTTCTGTTTCGGTGGAGTCAAATCTTGCTGAGGGCAGCAGCAAGGGGGAGCGATTCTGATTTCCGAAGGTTTGTCCAGATGGCTTTGGGTTCGGCGAGTGAGGTCGAATGTCAACTGTTACTGGCGCGCGATCTGGATTATCTGCCTGCAGCACGGCATTCGGTGGTGGAACAGGAAATCCAACAAATTAAGCGAATGCTAATCCGCCTGCTTCAAAAGCTTACAGCCTAAAGCCAGCCGTTGCATCTATACCCATATCTTGAACAAACCCGGTTTGGGGGTGAGAAGTCCGTTGGATTAAAAAGGCGAAGTTAGTTTGGATCAAACGGTGGGGCGAGCGTCCTCGCGAGCCGATTCCGACCTCACCAAATGAAATCAGCAGCGGCTCGCCCGCAGCCTCGCCCCACTACCAAATGGGATGCCCGAACGGCTTTTTTACGAGTTAAAAACCGAAATAAAACGCCAGATCGATTTTAAAACGATAAAAAAACAGAGGCGGAGCTTAATGCCGTTTTTTCTCGGAACAATGATTCACCGGGACAAGTTTGCTGGTCAAACGCTGAATCGCGCGGCCGGTTCGGGCAAATTGCGTTTAATTTCATCCAGCCGGTAGCCAAATCCATTGCCGTGAATGGAGGTGAGGTTGATGCAGCCGTTTCGTCGTTGATAAATTCCGGGATGAACCTTTTCTTCTGTGGTTGAGGCAGCCGGATAAAACTGCATCGAATTGGTTTCCACACCCATAATCGTGCCGACATTCGCGGCGAGCAGGACGTGCGGAATTTGGGCGAGCATCGGATTGGTCAGGTCCTGCACCATCAGGCTCATGCCATGCGCTTTGGCCCAGCAACAACTGAGCAGCGCGCCGGTTTGCGTTTTGCAGGTTTTGAGAGCAACACCAGTCCAACCCAGTTCGCGCCCGAGTTTCACGAGCCGCCAATCGTGCGCGCTCTCATCGAGAAAAAGCGGTTTTCGCCCGGAGACGCTGTGAACATCTATGCGGTTGTGCTCCAGTTCATAGGGAAACGGTTGTTCCACATAGAGAATCATTTCGTGAATGCGGGGAAAATCCTTCTTCAGCCGGTCCAGAATTTCATTCACGTAATCTGGATTTTTGACGGTGCAATTAAAGTCGGCGGAGAGCCATTCCACAGAATTCTCCAACGCGATTTGCCCGATTTTGACGAGACGTTGGAAATCCCAGACGGAATCATTGCCGCGCAATTTTACTTTCAAACATTTCAAGCCATCTCGTTTAATCCATTCGGCCAGCGTGGTGGGATAACCATCGTTCGGCTCGCGACCCGTCAGTTCTGAATCATCGAGAGGATCGAGTCCGCCCACGAGATGCCAGGCGAACAATTCACGTGGTGTCGGGGCAACTAAAAAATCCTGCGGAAATCTGGATTGAAAAGAAACTTTGCCATCGCTCGCTGGAGAAATAAAAGCGGCCAGATCGCGATTCATAAACCCTGAATGGTAAGTTTCGTAAATGGGGCGCTGATGGAGATTTCCAAAAGCGTCATGCAGGGCAATGTCAAAAACAGAACAGCAAATCAATGCGGCCAGCCACGGCATCGGCTCGGTTTGTTCGCCCCGTTCGGCATTAAATTGTTTCAACAAACCGGGCAAAATATTTTCCTGAAAGTCGTGACCCAGTTCCATAGGATGACCGGGGGCGGAGAATTGAGCGAAGGCTTCAGCGAGCAGAACCGAGAATTTTTTGAGAGCGTTGTGCCGTTCTTCATAAGGCAAATTGCTGGGCCAGACCCACTGTACGCTCAACGGAGTTTCTCCCCAACCCTGGGCTGTATTGTTCCCGTTTTTCACCCGCACACAAGCACGGGCACAGGTAACGTAGGTGACGGTTTCATTTCCAAATTTCAACGGCACGCGCGTATGGACCGGAAGAAAGTAAAGCTCCGTTTCAACGCAGGAAATGTCAGTCGGTTTGCCCATGCTTTAAAATAAAAGAGAGTGATAGATTTCGTACACGTTCAATTTGCCTCCGATGAAATAATCATTGCCGGGAAAGTTAAATGTTTTCGTCGTCCGGTCGAATGTCAGGGAAGCAGGCGCATCCGGTTTGTTGGGATCATAAAGTGAAAATTGAATTTTATCGGACGTTTCAGAAGCGTCGAACAAAACGACAGAATGATTGATCGTCAATCTGGGAGCATGGATTAGATGAACAATCGGAGGGCGATTGGCGCGAATTTTCTGGAGTAACCGCACCGCTGTTTTTTCCTGCTGATGTTTTGTGAAAGGTAGCATGATCCGCCAATGTCCGCGTTGCAGATAGCTTTGCGCGGCTCCCCCGCAATTTTTTTTGAGCAATGTTTCCTGCGCAGCGCTGAATTCGCGGAGATTGGCGTAGCCGGGGATGATTATTTTTTCGGGCAAATCTTTGCGGGGCGAAATGGAAACAATTTTGCGGATTAAAGTTTCGTAAGTTTTTTCGTCCGCCACGGGTTGTTTTGGATCGAAGCGGGCATGTTGAAAAAATTGACGAGCCGAACGCGCCACGACGAAGCAATGATGGGTGTAATCGGGATGCGGTTCGCGGCGTTTATTCGTCCATTTGCCGTTTTGATCGAAATAATATTCCCAAACCAGATCATTTGGATAAGCAAAGGTGTCCTGCGAAAAAGAAAAAGGACGAATGTTGGCCGGCTTGATTTCGCGGGTGACACAGCCGGTGAAAAGCAAAACCAACAACAATAGAACGGCGGTTTGAAAATAATAACTGGCACTGCGGTCGGGCAATTTAATCATGCTTGCCCGACAAGCTATCGTTAAGCTACCAAACTGCCAATGCTTTACGAACGCTGGCGCAAAGTAGCGCACGAAAATAAGAACGAAATCGCTTTGCGCGATATGGCCAGCGGTCAGCAATGGACTTTTTCCCAGTTGGCTGAAGAGGTGGAAAAATTATCGCCTCCGCATGCCGGGATTGTTTTTCCACAAGGAAGCTCGGTTGAGTTTGTTCTGGCCGTTTTGCAGGGTTGGAGATTTCAGAAAATCGTTTGTCCTCTGGATGCCGGGCAGGTGCCGCTTTCCTTTTCGGAGTTTCCAAAAAAATGCGTTCATTTCAAAATGACTTCCGCCACAACGGGAACTGCCCGCGTTGTCGCATTTACAGAAGAACAACTTGCGGCTGACGCGGAAAATATTGTTGCGACCATGGGTTTGAGAAAGGAATGGCCGAATGTCGGCGTCATTTCCCTGGCGCATTCCTATGGTTTTTCAAATTTGATTCTGCCACTGCTGTTACATGGGATACCGCTCGCGCTGGCCGCGCCATTTCCCCAAAGCGTTTTGAGCGCCTCGGATAATTTTGAAGTAATAACACTCCCCGCAGTTCCCGCTTTGTGGCGCGCCTGGCATGAGGCCAAGGCGATTCCGATAAATATCAGACTGGCAATTTCTGCGGGCGCTCCGCTTCCGCTTGAACTGGAGAAAAACATTTTCGAGAAATCGAAGATTAAAATTCATAATTTTTACGGGGCATCTGAATGTGGCGGGATTGCTTTCGATTCGACGGCAACGCCAAGAGCAGACGCCGGTTTTGTGGGAAGGCCGATGAAAAATGTTCATCTGACAAAAAACGAAAATGGCTTTCTGGAAGTTTGCGGCGGCGCGGTGGGCGAAACGTATTGGCCGGAAGCAGACGAAAATTTAAAAGACGGTTGTTATCGCAGCAGTGATCTTGTCGAAATTGAAGATGGAAATGTTTTTTTGCGAGGGCGGGGGAGTGATCAAATCAATGTCGCCGGCAGAAAGATTTCCCCGGAAACAATCGAACGGATTTTGCAAACGCATTCTCAAGTGCGGGAATGTCTGGTCTTCGGCATGGAAAGCAACGACGCCGAAAGAGCGGACACCATCGTGGCCTGTGTTGTGGGAAAGTCACCGATTCAATCCGAAACATTGAAACAGTTTCTTTTGGGAAAAATTCCGGCCTGGCAGGTTCCTCGGGAATGGTGGTTTGTTGAGTCGTTGCAGGCGAATCAGCGCGGGAAACTTTCGCGTGTGGAATGGCGGAAAAAATACCTGGCGATGCGAAACAGCGTTCGCGCTGCTAGTTGAGAAGGTTATACCAGTTATCGCGCTGGTGCGGTTCATAACCGAGTTCACAAATGAGCCGTTGCATATCGGCGACGCCCATGCAGAACGTTGTTCCTGCCTGCGAAACAACATTTTCTTCGATCATGATGCTGCCTAAATCGTTTGCTCCATATTTCAATGCGATTTGTCCAATTTCCTGTCCTTGCGTGACCCATGAACTTTGGATGTTCGGAATGTTATCGAGATAAATCCGGCTGAGGGCCTGCATCCGTAAATATTCGTGCGCTCCCACCGACGGCGCTTTCAACTTTGTGTTTTCGGATTGAAACGTCCATGCGATGAAGGCTGTGAACCCTTTTGATTTGTCCTGTTGCGCACGAACCCGCTCCAGGTGTTCGATGCGTTCTTCAACCGTTTCAACATGGCCGAACATCATCGTCGCGGTTGAAGCAAGGCCGAGCCGATGCGCGACGTCCATTACGTTCAACCATTCGTCACTCATTGCTTTTAATGGCGCAATCCGTTGCCGAACGCGGTCCACCAGAATCTCTCCGCCGCCCCCGGGAATCGAGCCGAGTCCCGCTTTAACAAATTCCCGCATGATTTCTTCCACAGGTTTTTGAAAAACTTCCTGAAAATGCACAAACTCGCTCGGACTGAACCCATGAATGTTAATTTGCGGAAATTTCGTTTTAATGTGTGAAAGCAAATCAAGATACCACTGCATGGAAAGTTTTGGGTGATGCCCGCCCTGCATCAGAATTTGCGTGCCGCCGAGTGCTATGGTTTCCTCGATTTTTTTATCCATCTCGTCATGCGTGATGACATAAGCGTCGTCGTCTTTCTCAACGCGATAAAACGCGCAGAATTTGCAATAAACATTGCAGACGTTGGTGTAATTCACGTTGCGGTCGATGATATAGGTGATGATTTTATTGCCGCGCCCATCGAATGCTTTTTCCTTCGCCAATTTCCGCCGCCGGTCCGCCAGCGCACCGAGTTCCTCCAACGGCAGATGATAAAGCCGCAGGGCTTCGGCCTGGTTGATGCGCTGGCCATCCCAAGTTTTTTGCAACAGCTCGTCAAGTGACGCGGCGTAAATCATAAATTTTTAACTGACAAAGCGTGGGTCATATACCGGACCGAAATTGTGTTTGCGCAATAACTCGATGAATTTTGCAAGCCCACGTTTTTCATCCGACCCGAGATGATAATGAATATGCCAGCCCAGATAATCTTTGCGAAATTCGTAATCAAATTCGGTGCGATTGCGGATAATCAAATCAAGCGTATCGAGTCCAAAACTTTTCGCCTCGCGCAACTGGCGGCGCAAATCGCTGTTTTCCATTCCCCGTCGCAAGGCCCAGACTGCGTAAACAAAAGGAAGCTCGGTCAGTTCGAACCAGGCTGCACCCAAGTCAAAGATTTCGTGTTCATGCGGCGCGAGAAGAAATTCAATTCCGCGATCGCCAATGAGTAAAATATTTTCCAAACCCTGAGCGGATTTGTAATCGTTGAGCGGCTTAAACTCTGGTTTTAAGCAGCGTTCGGCAAGAAGAACTTTCAGGAGATTCACACTCGTCAGCGAAGCGGGATCGCAAAAAACTTCGTTGATTTCTTCGAGAGGTTTTTTGTGTGCCAGAAAAACGCTTTTTACTTCACCGAGCGAAGCGACAGCAATGCCGTCCAGGATTTCGTAACGGTCGTTGAACAGCACTTCCGTGACGCTGACAAGAGCTGCTTCCAATTCATCCCGGCGAAGTTTTTCCGCGAGCTTTGCGGGAGGAAGAAAATCAATTTGATCCTCCAAGCCTCGCGTCAGCGGCACAGCGTTAAGGTAAGGCACCGAACCAACACGAAAAGGAATCAACGACCCTTCCAAATCGCTCTCGCGTTTGGATTGCACGAGACGTGCTTCCCGTTCGAAGCGGCGCGCCAAATCTTCCGGAGTTTCCTTCGGCGCCATGCGGAGTTTTGGAATTTCGTCACTCATCAGTCGTTTCCAGTCAAAACTGGCGCAAAAACATTTTTATCCACATTGCCGCCGGTTAAAATTACGGCAACGCGTTTTCCTTGCATTGCCTCTCTTTCCTTGAGCAGTGCTGCAAGAGCCAAAGCCCCTGCGCCTTCGGCAACATTATGTGTATCGGTAAAATAGTGTCGCATGGCAGCGCGAATTTCGTTCTCGTCGAGTGTAACAAGGCGCGCTGCGCCGCGAAGAATTATTTCCACCGCGCGCGGATCGGGAATGCGACAAGCCACGCCGTCGGCAATTGTTTTTCCGACGTTGGCGGAAACAGGTTTTTGCGCGAGGAATGATTGCGCGTAAGCAGAAGCAGCTTTCGCGGTCGCGCCGATGATTTCCGTTTTCAACCCGAGCGCATCGCGAACAGAGATCAGTCCGCAAATCCCGGAACCCATTCCGACAGGCACGTAAACCGCATCAAGATTCGGAACGGCCTGAAATAATTCCAGCGCGTAACTGGCCACGCCGCGAAATAATGGTTCATCGAACGATGGAATGAAATGGAGGTTTTCCGTTTTTGCGAGATTGGCGGCATGCTCGAGAGCGGCTTGAAAATCGTGTCCATGTTCAATCAATTCCGCGCCGAACGCCCGCATCGCCGCATTTTTCTCCACGCTGTTTCCATGCGGAACGATGATAACGCATCGCAAACCTTTCCGCGCCGCCGAAAACGCGATGCTTTGCCCGTGATTTCCGCGCGTCGCCGAAATGACTCCTTTGACGCCGGGATTTTGGCGGACGAATTCCTCCAAATACACAATTCCGCCGCGCACTTTGAAAGAGCCGGTGGGATTATGATTTTCGTGCTTCACCCAGACTTCCGCGCCGATGTGTTCGCACAGTAACGGCCAGCGGATTTGCGGCGTTGGTGGAATAACGCTGTGAACCAGTGCGGTCGCTGATTCCAAAGTGTTGAGATCAGGGAGATTGTTCGAAACCATTCCGGCTCGATTTTAGCGGCAACCCAATGGTTGTCACGTTATGTCTGAAGGCGGCTTTGCTAGGGCGCAGTCCTTAAACGATAAAAGCGGTAAGCAGAATTAGTCACTGGATCGACGAATTGAAAAACGCCGTTGGTATTTGCGAAGTTGGTGATCTCCGTCCAGTTAGGAAAATCTGATGTGCCATCAACTGAATAGATGCGCGCTTCACCGCTGAGTTCCAGTCGCACTGCCCCAGGAGACATGAGCGTGATCGAATTAATTTCAAAAGGCGCAGGAAGTTGTGGATTAACGGTTAAAGTTGCCGAAGCGGATGTGCTGCCTGCTACGTTGGTCACAAGAACAGAATAAGTTCCGCTGTCGTTGGTCTGCAGATTAGAACGCGTGTAGTTGGTGGAGTTCGCGTTCGGAATGATTTCGTCATTAAATTTCCATTGATAGAAAAGCGGCGCAGTGCCGGTGGCCCTGACAGAAAAGGTCACGTTGGAACCGGCATCACGGATGGCGTCGAGCGGCGGCGCGGTGATCGTCGGATATTGGTTTACGGTCAGAAAAGCGTTGGCGCTGTTTATACCGCCCACCGAATTTGTAATGGAAACAGAATAGTTCCCAGCGTCGGCCGCCTGTACATTATTCTTTGTATAAGTGCTGTTGGTGGCATTTAAAATATTTGTTCCTTTAAATTTCCACTGAAAAGTGAGCGGAGCGGTGCCACTGGCCACGACAAAAAAGTTGGCTTCATTACCTTGCGTTACCGTTTGCGCGGCAGGTGGTGTGGAAATACTAGGCGCAGAAGGAGGCGGTGGAATGAAGACAAGTTTCACCGCATCAGCAATGACAATATCTCCACCCAGGCTGGCGGTGACATCGTTTTCGGCGGAGACGTAATCAATCGTTCCGGCCTGAAAAAACTTGTTGCTCGCGACCAATTGAAAGGAATTGCCATTGGCCTCCTGATTGACCCGAACGGTCGTAACGGTGCCGTTGTTGTTGATGCGAATAGGGGAATTTGTCGCCCGGTTTCCACCCGGGCTTGAGGCGGCCCAGGATGCGTAAACGTTATAATTTCCCGGCGTAACAATGTTTGGAATAAATTTGGCCGTGGCCGTGGGTGAACCGAGCGTAAAAGTTCCGCTGGCATAACGAAATGTTCCCAAATACGCGCTCCCACTGGTCGGAGTGCTCCAGCTGCCTGTGTAGGCAATCGTATTCCCACCGGAATTGTTTGCGCTGTCCTGATCGATAATGATGTCCGCAACCGCAACTGAGACTGTGGTAAAAACATAATCGGCAGAAACACCCGTCAGGTTATTTGTTCCCTTCGATTTAACGCGATAATGATAAGTCGTGTTGGGACTCAGGCCGGTCAGATTGACCGTGTGATACCAGATTGAAGCCGCGTTGGTTTTCAATGAGCCATAACCGGTCGAAGTTCCGTATTCCACCACGCCGTCAGAAATTTGATCCGTGGGCCACGAAATATCAGCCGTCGTTGCGCCGACGTTGGCAACCGGCACATATTCCACCACAGGAGCGTTGGTGTAAGGTTTTGAAAAAAAGTTCGTGCGGATTGCGCTCCACATGGCTGAAGAATGAAGTTCGGCGCGCCAATAATCGACTCCTTTAAATCCACCGGGTGACAGACTGCTCGTGTTGGTTCGCAAACACCTTTCGAATTCCGAGATCTGCAAAGCCGTGGAAGCCGCGTTGGTAAAATTCCATCCCTGGCCCGTCATTAAAAAAGGCTTGATTGAATTGGTCCACTTGCCGGTCAGCGTGTTTTTCCAGTTCAACCAATCGCTGTTGATGCGGGCGACACATTCGGTTGGTGTGTCGCTCAGTTCAATCCAATACGCCTGCGGCATAATCACGTCGCAATAGTAGGCAAACTCTTTATAGGGCAGCGTTGAATGAACGCCGCGATATGGCCAGGTGGACAAGCCGATGAATTTGTTGGGCCAATTGGAACGGACATTGGAACAGAGTTGTGTGGCCAGCGCTGGGCCATTTGCACCGACCTGCGAACCGGCCGTTGTGCTTTCCCATTCACCTTCTGCGTCGTAAATCAGGCCGTCTGCGCCCTGGTTAAAAATGAAATTGCACATTGAAATTTCGCCGGGGACATTCGCGCCCGTTGTGTAAATGTAACCATACACTTTCAGTCCGGCCGCGTGTCCTGCCTGCACCACCGCCGGAGTAAACTGAGGACTGCCATTTTGGTTGAAAACTGTATCGCCCTGCGCGGCCTTGAGAATGACATACTGTAATCCCTGGTTTTTCATGTAAATCATCAGGCTGGTTAAATTGCTGACAGAAGAAACATTGCCGCCAAGTTGGTTAATGGCGTTCGGCAAAATGTAGATCCATGTGCCACGCCCCGGATTCATATTGTCAATTCCACCATCGCGAATAACAGCGCGGCTGCTGAAGGAAAAAAGGAATAGAAAAAAGAAGCAAAATAGGACTTTCAAAATCGCGCTCAAACGCATGTGTCTGGGAAACATAGTCGGGATTATTATCTATCAATTTTCCCTCCTAATCAAGCCAGCGAAGGAATTAACAGGAAGTAAGTGATCACGCCGTTGCTAAATTATCTTCCAACACTTTGGATTTGCTCGTAGGCGATTCAGCTTCGGTTGTTTTACGTGAGGACTCCCAAACCTTAATCGGTTCGTAAAAAGTATTTCGTTGCACCGGCGTGCGGCCGGCTTCGCGGATGGCTTTGACCATTTCGGTTTCGGTCTGGAGTTGCGGCGCTTTGGTTCCGGCCATGCGAAAAATATTTTCCTCGATGATCGTGCCGTGGATGTCGTCCGCGCCGTAGCTCAATGCGACTTGCGCGAGTTTCAATCCCATGCCGACCCAATACGCGGTGATGTGCGGGAAGTTGTCCAAATAAATCCGGCTCACGGCAATCGTGCGGAGCGAATCGAAACCGGTCGGCGGATGTTCCACGGCGATGCGGTTGTTCTCGGGTTGATACGGCAACGGCACGAAGCCGACGAAGCCGCGCGTTTCGTCCTGGAGATTGCGCAGATAACTCAAATGATTCACGCGGTCGGCGAGCGATTCGACGTGGCCGAAAAGCATCGTGCAAGTGCTGCGTCCGCCGAGCTGATGCCAGGTGCGATGGACGTCGAGATATTCTTCGGCGGATTCTTTGCCCTTAGCGATTTGCGAACGGATTTCTTTGCGAAAAATTTCCGCGCCGCCGCCGGTGAGCGATTCGAGTCCGGCTTCTTTCAATTCAATGAGCGTGTCGCGCACGGATTTTTTCGCGAGCCACGCGAGGTGCAGGATTTCAATCGCGGTGAAACATTTCAGTTGCAGTTTCCGGGTAGGGCGCGTCACTCCGTGCGCGCCGCAGCTCTTCTCCCTCTCTTCCCCAAAAGGAGGAGAGGGCTGGGGAGGGGAGGCATGAGCTTCCCCTCTCTCCGACTCTCTCCCCACTCGTTCCTCGCGGGGCGAGAGAGAAGAATCGTTATTGAGCGCACTCAACGCTTTCAACATGTCGATGTAATAACTGAACGGCAGCGAGGGATGCAGCCCTCCGACGATGTGCAATTCCGTGATGCCGAGCGCCAAAGCTTCGCGCGCTTTCTGCACGATTTCCTCGACGGTGAATTGGAATCCATCCGCATCACGTTTCTTTTTCGCGAACGCGCAGAACTGGCAACTCAGGATGCAGTAATTCGAGTAGTTAATGTAGCGATTGATGATGTAACTGGCGCGATTTCCATTCTTGCGCTGGCAGACGAGGTCGGCGATTGCGCCGAGCGCGTTCAAATCTTTGGTTTCAAAAAGGCGAAGCGCGTCGGCGTCGGAAATGCGTTCGTTGGCCGCGACTTTTTCGTAAATGTCGCGGAGTTCGCTGCGTTGGATGAGGAAATTCATCGTCTGAAATATTAATCAAATTTTAGCGGTGAAGCAAACTGTGGAAATGCACATCTCAGCCAGATGCACAGAGCCAAGGAAGAAGAAATAAAATTTATTTCATCTTAAAAAAAGGAAAAACCACTTCTGTTGCAGTGACCACGAGAAACACAATGCTGACCAGCGCGTTTAATCGGAAAAAAGCGTTTTGCACCCAATTCAAACTACGTCGTCGCGCCAGCCAATGTTCGATCATCAGGCTTAAAGAAATGATGACGAGTCCGATCATGTAGGCGAGGCGAAAGCCGGAAAGAAAACCAAAAACGAGCAGAGCGGTCACCATGATCATGTGTGATAAAAACGCGGCTGAGAGTGCATTGGAAATTCCCCAGCGCACCACAAGTGAACCGAGGTTGTTTTCAACATCGAAGTCATAATCCTGAATCGCATAAATCAAATCGAACCCGATCAGCCAGAAGACCACGGCAAATGCGAGTAGTAGCGGCAGAATGAAGCTATCCCGCATTGGCCATAAAACAAAACCACCTTTCACTGCCAGCCACGCTCCCATCGGCGCGAGCGCCAGGGCAATGCCAAGATAAATGTGCGTGAAATCGGTGAACCGTTTTGTCAGGGAATAAAAACAAACAAAGAAAAGCGCAATAGGCGAAAGATAAAAACAAACTCGATTCAGGAAAAAACTTGCGGCTATTAATCCGCTTGCGCTGAAGGCACATAGCAACCATGCGTTTGCCAGGGAAATTTCACCACGTGGAAGATGCCGGTTGCTTGTGCGTGGGTTTTTTTTATCGAACTCGCGATCGACGATGCGATTAAAAGCCATCGCGCAGGTTCGAGCCGAAACCATCGCGGCAAGAATTAACAGAAAAATTTTCCAGCCCGGCCATCCCCGATTATCACGAGCCGCTACCACCATGGAGGCGAGAGCAAAAGGCAGCGCGAAAACTGTGTGAGACAGTTTTACGAAGGAAGCCCATTTGGAAATGGTGGCGAACATCAGTCTTTTTCTTCCGCCCAGCGTTCAACCAGATTTTGTGGCACACCGATGTGATCCAGCACACGTGCCACTACGGTGTCGATGACCTCAACAATCGTTTTCGGATTGGTGTAAAAAATTGGATTCGCTGGAAGGATGGTTGCCCCCGCCAAAATCAAGAGTTCGAAATTTTTTACATGAACCAAGCTCAAGGGCATTTCGCGCGGGACCAGAATCAATTTTTTCTTTTCTTTTAAAACCACATCCGCCGCACGCAACAAGACGTCTTCGCTGAAACCGTGTGCGATGCGCCCGAGCGTCCCCATTGTGCATGGAATGATAATCATGGCGTCGGGGGGATTGGAGCCGCTGGCAAAAGGCGCGTTCATGCTTTTGAGCGAATGCATTTTCGCGCCGGCAGGAAGTTTTAATCCATCCGGCAATTCCTGCGCCACGACCTGATGCGCATAATTACTCATCACGACGTGGATTTCGTGTTGGGCAGAGTCAAGATTATCGAGCAGGCGTTGTGCATAAAGCACGCCGCTCGCTCCGGTGATGGCAACAAGAATTCTCACAAAACGAAACTATGAAGAACTGCATTTGCGGGAGCAAGATGGAATGACAAATGACTCCTGATCTCGAAGGGTTAGGAAGGAGGCATTTCCGTCAAAGGAAAACGCAACAACTCGGCGGCCTGCCGCATCCGTATATCGGTGGTACATAGCGGCCAATCCTGTAATTGATCGCACGTGGCCAGATGCAACGCATCGAGCGAACGCAAAGGGATCCTGGGATTGCAATGCTCCATAATGCGATTCGCTTTTTTGAAAAGTGCCCGGCTAAACGGCGCCAGATGGATTCCTTCATTTCCGACAACTTTCTCGAATGAATCCCATGCCGTTCGTCGCGCCGTTGCGGTCAATTCTCCAGAACGTTCCTTACGCAACAGCGCTGAATACAACTCTGTATAAGATAAAACGGACGAAGAAATATTTTCCCCATCCGTTAATTTCCCAAAAAATTCGCTGTCCGCTTCCCGGGTGAACAGTTTTACGAGAATTGCAGTATCAAGATACATGCGATTGGTTGGTCTTCAGCTAGAAAGCAGCCCGCTCTCACCCTAATCCCGAAGGAGAAGGGACGGCGATTCGGCCCTTCTGATTTTATAGCGTCTCGTTTCATAAATCCATCACGTGAATTTGCATCAAGACTGAAAACAATTCTCCCTCTCCTGGAGGAGAGGGCCGGGGTGAGGACGAGCGTTCTACCCGAATGAATCAGTCTCTGCTATCCCGTTCGTCACGTATTATATCTTCTGAACGCAAAGCTCCTTCGCGGAGGGGTATCGATCGCAAAAGCTCCCAATCCACGCGAAAGGGTTTTCGCTTTTTCTCCACTGGAACCAACTTCGCCTTGGGTTCGCCATCGCTGGTGATGATTGTTTCCAGGCCTTGGGCGGCGCGTTCGAGCAGACTGGACAGGCTGTCTTTCGCAGCGCGAACATTGATGGAAAGCGGACCTTCTAAAACTGCCGTTTCGCGCAAAATATCGTCTCCACGATTCGGTTTGGTGGCTGGATATTTCGTCTTTTTTGCTTTCACGCGTTCAATGTGGCCTCATGTGGCCTCAGTGTCAACATTGAACTCAATGGGCGGACTGTATCTGACCGAGGATGGTAGTTCTCCTTTTCGGGCGGTTCCAATTGACGCTCGAATTCGGATTGGTCAGTAATTGAAGTGTCCGATTTTTCGATCTGAAAGCCATTGCGCGTCGCATGCAGCCCATTATTTTTTTGCCGCAGTCGTCATCGGGAAATCATCCGTACGAAAAGGCGAAGCCGGGAGACCTTCTTTGTTCCATAAATTCACGACGGGAAAATCAGCCCAGCCATAACGAACGGCAATAGGATTCGGCACGTTGGGACTGCTCACAGCAACCGTGTTATCCGATTGAATTTCAGCGACAGCCCAGACGAATTTTTTGTCCGGCCCGCATATGGAAAATCCTTTCAGAGCATTGCCTTCTGCTTTTAACCCGCTCCCGACATGATCAAAACTGACGATTGCTTTGTCGCCCTGAATTTTTAAACCGCGATAAACCGGGCCGGAATAGACAATTTTTTCGCCGTAGGCAATGCCTCTGGCCGCCAATGCCAAACGTTCTCCCACCGGTTTCTTTTTTGTCGGATGTATATCACGTTCTTCGCCGACATCGGTAATGACCGCCATGCCGACTTTTGGCAAAACTTTCGTCGCGAGCGACTGTGCTTCACGCAATTCCGCCCAGGCACTTTCAGCAGGTTGGGGCTGGATGGCCATGAATGGCGCCAGTTGAACGGACAGAAAAGTAAAATCGCTTTTCCAATCATTGCGCCAATTGCGGATCATGTCGGGAAACAGAGTGCGGTATTGTTCGGCGCGGCCTGCGTTCGATTCGCCCTGATACCAGATGGCTCCTTTGATCGCATATGGAACAAGCGGTGCAATCATGCCGTTGTAAAGTTCCGTGGGCTTCCATGGTTTCCACGGAGCGCCCTTTTTCTCGTTGCCCGGCTTGGATTTTTCTTTTTCAAAAACGGCGAGGGCGTTTTGATAATTTTTTTCCGACGCTGGATAAGGGTCCAGAATTTCACTCTGGTAACGTGGATTTTTTTGCAAGGCTTCTTTGCTCATCCAGACTTCAGCCGGTGAACCGCCCCAATCACTTTCAATCAATCCGACGGGAACATTGCGGGCTTTTTGCAAATCGCGAGCGAAGTAGTATCCGACCGCGCTAATCCCTGGAACCGTTTGGGGATTGCATTCGGTCCAACTGGCTTTGATGTCGTCCACGGGCGCATCGGCTTTCAATTTCGGCACGTGAAAAAGGTGAATCATTGGATTGGCCGAATTGGCGATGTCATTCTTCGATTCAAAAGAACGGCTTAAGGGCCATTCCATGTTGGATTGACCGCTGCAAATCCAGACTTCGCCAACCAACACGTTGGTAAGTTGGATTTTATTTTGCGCAAGAACAGTTAATACATCAGGCCCCCCGGCTTTGAGATTCCGCAAACTGACTTTCCATTTGCCATTTTTAGCTTTGGTCGAAACTTTCTGGTTGCGAAACGTCACGGTGATTTTTTCACCGTTATTGGCCCAACCCCAAATGGGAACAGTCGCACCTTGCTGTAGCACCATGTTGTGAGAAAAAAGCGCGGGCAATTTCAGTTGGGAGGATGTGCCAGTCGAACCCGTACCGGTTTCAGAAGTAGTATGGCAACCTGATATTAAAAATCCGACAGACAGAGTAACGAGAAGAAATAATTTGTTTTTTTGTCCCATGTGCTTAATCCAACGGATTCATTCGACGACGTCAAACTTTATTCTTCTGATTGCTTAATCTGAGGTGGGAAACTTGAAATATGATTGACCTTCGGCAGTTGGTCAGTAAAGCTTCCCGACGCTAATCACACGAAATGTTCTGCGACAAACAATTTGAGCCTGGCTTCGCAATTCCGCGAAGTTAATCCCTTCTTGAAAAATCAGACAACCCTATGAAAAAACATCTCTTAACAGCATTGGCCGTTTTCGGAATGAACCTTGGAGCTTCAGCCGATATTTTGGCGCAATGGGACTTCAATTTGACTGACAACAATGCCAATAACGGGACGTTGACACCGACTGTTGGCAACGCATCAGCGTCGCTGGTTGGCATAAGTGGAGCGGCTCTTTTTAATGCGGCTCAAGGAAGTTCAGATCCAGCTGGGAACGATATTGATAACAGCTCATGGCGTATCATTAACTTTCCCGCACAATCAACTGGCAACAAAACAGCCGGAGTGCAGTTCAACGTGGACACCACAGGCCACGAAAACATCACCCTGTCATGGGACCAGAGCAATAACAACAATTCCAGCAAGTATTATCGTATTTTTTACAGCATTGATAATGGCGCTACCTGGATTCCAAAAGATGTAATAGTCAACCCACAGGTCAGCCTCGCTTGGAATAATCCAATTGCCACAGTGAGTTTTGCCACGATACCGGGGGCCAATAACAACACCAATTTTGGAGTTCGCTTGCTGAGTGAGTTTCAGAGTACGGCGACGGGCTCCGGGACGGCCGGTTACGTTACCGTGGTTGGAGGCGGGACATATAACACCACTGCCGCAATGCGTTTGGATATGGTCACCTTTAATGGTTCCATTCTGACAGGGAACGTTAACATTTTTACTAATCCAGTCAGCCAATTGGTCGCCGTTGGGCAACCCGTCAGCTTTTCTGTGATAGCAGGCGGCGGATCCAGTGCCATTGGTTTTCAATGGCGCACCAACAGCACTCCCATCCCCGGCGCGACGAATTCAACTTATTCTATTATTTCAGCTCAATTATCGGACGCCCGGGATTATGATGTGGTTGTCACCAACTCGGTCAATAGCGTAACCAGCACCGTAGCGACTTTGACCGTTCGAGTTCCTTTGAATCTGGCCTGGACGGGTCTTGGCGGTACTGCCTGGGATAGTTCCACCGTAAGTTGGGTGAACACGAACACTCTGGCTGATGTGGCTTATGCAGTTGGCGATCATGTTCTCTTTGATAGTCGGGGAATTTCAGCGGCTACGGTTAATCTTGCAGAAACGCTTCAACCCAGTTCCGTGACTGTGGATGCGGATTTTGATTATCTTTTACGCACGGATTCGGGAGGAAAAATTTCTGGCGCAACCGGCTTGATCAAACGCGGAACGGGTAAGCTGCAAATCGATACCGATAATAGTTACTCGGGTGCAACCGTCATTGAAGGAGGAACGCTGCAAATAGGCGTTGGCACTCCCCATGGAACTTTAGGAACAGGTCCGATCATAAATAACAGCGCCTTGGTTTTCTATCGCAGTGATACAAACCTCTATGCCAATAACATCACTGGCACCGGCACTATCACTAATATCGGAAAAGGAATTACGCTAGCCGGTAACAATGTTTATAACGGTGATATTACGGTTTTATCCGGCGCATTGCAGCTCACTGGGAACCAAACAATTAACTCGCAAAATGTGCGGGTGACAGCATCCGATCCTGGTATTCCCGGATCAACCATTTTCAGTATTTCTGGCGGAATTAACACCAGTACAAACACTGCTCTTACTACATACGGAAACGGTATCGGTGGTGATTATCGGGTCCGGTTCAGCTCCGTGTCCGGAACCAACAGATGGAACGGTCCGATTTATCTCAGCGGAATCAACGGCCTGATCTCAAACCATATTCAATCGGATGGCAGCGCCACGATGCTTGAAATTAACGGCGACATTTCCGGCATTGACGGAAATTTTAGCAGCCTTTTCCTGCGCGGCACCGGAAATGGAATCGTGAGAGGACGAATCTACCTTCCGGGATTGTCAGTTCTTAAAACGGATGCAAGCACCTGGACAATTTCTTCGACAAATAACGAGTGGGCCAGCACTACTCTGGCTGTGGGAACACTCCGAATCGGAGCCAATAATGCACTCCCGACCAATCTGGTAATGGTTATTGGACAGTCCAGCACGGTCGCTACCCTGGATTTGAACGGTTATAATCAACAGCTTGCCATATTCCAGGACGCCGCTATCGCCAGCACGTTCGTGACAAATAGCAGCGCAGTTTCCGACTCCACATTAACAGTGAGTGGTAATTCTTCAGTTTTCTCCGGCCTCATCGTGGACGGCGTGTCCCGTAAAACGGGCCTAACGCTCAATGGCGGCACATTGACACTGGCGGGCAACAACACCTTCAGTGGTCCCACAACGGTCAATGGTTCACTAACGCTTTCCGGCAGCGGCTCGATTCAAAGCAGTTCCGTTATCAGTGTTGGAGCGGGAAGTTCGATTGATGCAACTCCTCGATCCGATGGAACTTTGCATTTGTCGGCCACGCAAACTTTGAAAGGTAATGGCGCATTTAATATCGGCGGAAATCTTTCCAGCGAGGGCAATATTGAACTGAAAGTTAATAAAACAGGTTCGACCTTGAATAACGACAGCGTTCAGGTGACCAATCAAATTACATACGGCGGGGCGCTTAATCTCGTTCTCAGCGGCAATGCGTTGACTGCGAACGACAGCATCAAATTGTTCAATGCCGGCAGTTACACCGGTTCGTTTGCCACCATTACACCAGCAGCACCTGCCGCAGGATTGCTTTGGGACACCAACAGCCTGGCAACCGATGGCACATTGCGCATCGTTTCTTCGGGCGTTCCTTCAGTCTCCGCAACTTTTGTCTCCGGCACAAATGTCGTGTTTAGCGGAACCGGTGGTCCTGCCTCGGGCAATTATTATGTGTTGTCCTCTACCAACGTGGCTGCGCCCGTTGCCACATGGACCCGTGTTCAGACCAATGCATTTGATAGCACTGGAAACTTCAGCGTGACCAACGGCATCGCTCCGGGTGTACCGCAAAAATTCTTCATATTGCAACTTCCGTAATTGCGATTGGCTCAAGAGCATAAAAACCGTTTCGACAAAAATCGAAACGGTTTTTTGCTTTAGAATTGTTTGCGGACAGATGGAATTATCTTGCGAGATAGTCCTGCAATTCCCGCTCATCAGTGTAAACGGTTTTGCCATCATCATTGACGGCAAGGGTATCTCCCGCCTGTAGGTGTGCTGCCACTGCGGCTTCATTGACGTAAATCACTTGACCATTGTGTTTCATAGCGACCAGGTTACCGACATGCGCCCGGGTCAGACGGGGATTGCGGGCACTTCCACTTGCCTCGGCTATCCGACTGGAAGTTGAAGAACAACCGGTCACAATAAATGAACTGAAAACAACGGCCAGAATCAGTCCTGTAACCTTGTCTGTTGGATTCGTTTTCATGTCCAAATATTACCTTAGTCCACGCAAAGTCGCCAACGGGGCAAGGCTTCTTTAAATCCTGAGGGAAGAAGCTAAAACATTCTTTCTGGAATTGATTAAGCGGACTATCGGGGATTTTTGGAATAGATTTCTCCCGGAAGTAACAGGGGAGGGCAATGCTAAACGCCTTTGTTTGCACGCCACAAAAGCACTGTTCCCAAGGCTTCGAAAATAAAATTTGGCAGCCAGAGAATTAAATGGGGAAACAACTCCGCGCGATTTTCCAAAGCTTGTCCAAGAATGATGAAACTATAATAAACCAGCACCAATCCAAGGGCGATTGCAATGCCGATGCTTGTTTCGCGCCGGTGCGCCCGGATGCCGAGAGGAATACCAATCAGCGTGAACCCGAAACAGGCGAACGAAAACGAAACCATGCGATGTAATTGAACTTTCGCGGGCATGGTCAAATCGCGTTGCATGTTTTTGAGTTTTTTCATTTTTTCGCGCAGATCGATTGAGGTTGTTTGTTCCAGGGCGGGACTGTTCTGAGTCAGCAGTTCCAGTTCATTCAATTTTTTTCGAAGTTGACTGAAAGTCATGTCACTGATTTTTGGTTCGCGAATCTCATCCGCAGAACCGGGATCAAGTGGATAAACTGTTTCGCCAAATTGCGGCGTTTGAATTTCCTCGCCTCGCCGTTCTATGGCGTAGCCGTCCGATAATTTCAAAAGCATTTGTTTGGTTTTCGGATCGATGGAAATCTCCCCGCGCTCTGCCTCAATCCAGCGTTGGAAATCCTCTGCGGTTTCAATGAGCGTCACGCCTTCCAGATTATTTCCGCTGATTTTTTTTATGTAAATCGTGTGATTGCGAATTTGCACATATTGATTTTCGACGAGGATATTGGCCGGATTTTTCATCGTGGCGCGAAAGAGAAGTTGTTTGTAAGCCTCGCGGCAGCGGGGAGCGAGTTCGAGATTTACCCAGGCACACAATCCGCTCAACAAAATGCTGGCAATCAGAACGGGCGTTACAAGTGCAACGAGGCTGATGCCACCGGCGCGGACGGCTGTCAGTTCGTGATCAGCGCTGAATCGTCCGAACGTCAGCAGCGTGGCCGTGAGCATTCCCATGGGCAGTGCAAAAGCGAGAACGTAAGGAATCAACAGTCCCACCGCCTGAATCACAATCCAAAGCGTAGCCTGCCTATTGACCAGCAAGGCGATAATTTCTTTCAACACATTTCCCAATAGCAGGACGAACGTGAAGACGACGACCGTCATTAGGAGGGTCGCAAAAATTTGTCGGCTAAGATACTTGTGAAGAGTCTTCAACTTTTTCAGGCTTGTTTAGCCGCTGGGCGGACAGATCTCCATGGCTCCTCATTCGCGACTTCAACCGTCACTGGCCCTTCACTTTTTGCGGGCGAAAGGATGGCCAGAAAATCGAGAGTGTCATCGCCGATATTGAATGTGGAATGAACCACACCTGCAGGAACGTATAAGGAATCGCCTGTTTTCATGATTCGTTTTTGGTTTTCCACCCATTGCTCGGCCGTCCCGGAAAGCACATATAGAATTTCTTCCATCTTTGGATGATAATGAAAATTATGGGCGGAGCCGGGAGACAATTGCGCGCGCACCAGCATCAGGTCGGTGTCGCGAACCATGCCCGGCTTGCAATACCAATGATGAATTTTTCCCGGCGGCACCGGTTCCAATTCAGTTTCCGCGAAAGAAACGAATCGCCATGCTGGAGAATTATTTGACATCACTGGCAGTTTTTCGACGGCGCAATTGGAGTCAAGTTCTAAACCATATGCAAAGTATGCAAATTCGCTCTTGTTCAAACTTTTTAAACTTCGATAATTCGAGGATGCGCCGATTTATCTCTAATATTCTCATACTCGTTTTCTGTGTCTCGGTTCATGCAGAAGAATTTTTTCCGGTCATGGCGTGGAATCATGCTCCAAACGATCCTGCTGTTCTTAAAAAAATGCGCGAGTGCGGATTGACGGTCGCAGGATTTGCTTCACCGGCAACATTGGACGCCTGTCATGCGGCAGGATTAAAAGCCATCGTCTCTGATTCCCGGGCAGGCAACTACGATTGGACAAACGTCGATGAAAAAGTTGTCCGCACCAATCTAACCGCGCTCGTGGCGGAAACCGGAAAGCATCCAGCGGTTTACGGTTATTATTTACGCGACGAACCACCGGCGAATTTTTTCCCTGGGCTCGCGAAAGTCTCATCCATTCTCCACGAACTCGCGCCAGACAAATGGGCTTACATTAATCTATTTCCCAACTACGCTGAACCATGGCAGCTCGCCACCGCCAATTACGCCGAATACCTAGACAAATTTGTAGCCACCTGCAAGCCGACCGTTCTCAGTTACGATCATTACGCGTTGATGGACGATGGCTCGCTCAAAAATGGATACTGGCAAAATCTGGAGCAGATGCGCACAGCAGCCATTAAAAATAAACTTCCGTTTTGGAATATTGTTCTGGGCGTGGCTCACTTCAGTTTTCGTGAGCCAACAGCGGCCGATTTTCGATTCCAGGTTTATTCGACACTCGCTTACGGTGGACGCGGTATTGCTTATTTCACTTATTTTGCCTCCACGACGGGAAATTATCGTGGCGCGGCGATCGATCAGTTCGGAGCACCCACACCGGCCTGGGATTCCATGAGGCAGATCAATCTTCAGATTGAAAAGCTCGCGCCAACCTTTCTGAAATTAAATTGCGATGATGTTTATCATTTCAATTCCGTCCCGGACGGCTCGCATAAACCAACTGAAAAAAACCTGCTGAAAACCGTTGAAGGTGGAGATTTCATGGCGGGCGAATTCACGCATCAGGACGGTTCGCATTACGTGATGATTGTAAACAAGGACGTCGTGAAATCGCATCCCTGCTTCCCGCAATTTCGCGTGCCCGTGAAAAGTTTGAAGCGCGTTTCTCCTTACCATAATGCGCTTGAAGATTTCAGTGGCGAAATGATCTGGGTGGCGCCGGGCAGTGGCGTGTTGCTTAAACTGGAATGAAGATGCGTTTCCTTTTATTTCTCACTATTATTTTGGTGGGCCAGACAGGCTGTCGCACTGTCCCCCGTTTTCCTGGAGTCGATTTCACTCAAGCGGGTTGGAAAGTTCAAGAGGGCCAGGCAGTTTGGAAACCGACAAAGGAAGCGCCAGAAATTGCAGGCGAAATTTTAGCCGCAGAAAATTCGAACGGAAAGACGGTCGTGCAATTTATTAAAAGTCCTTTTCCAATTTGCGTTGCACAGACAACCAGCAATGCCTGGCAGATTGAGTTTCCGCCCCAAAACAAAATCTTTTCCGGTCGCGGAAATCCTCCTGCGAAATTTGGCCCGCTGCCGACCGGTTGGCTGCAACTTGCCAGTTGCCTTAAAGGAAATTCTCCGCCCGCAAACTGGTCTTTTCAAAAACTTGATGATGCCAGCTGGCGTTTGGAAAATAAAAAAACCGGCGAATCGATTGAAGGTTTTCTCAACCCATGAATTTGAAATCGCGCCGCTGGCTTTTATTGCTGCTTCTCATTCCGGTCGGTTTTGGTTTCGCGCGACTGAAACTGAGTGTCGAAATGCTCGATCTGCTTCCACAGGATTCACCCATTGTTCAAGGGCTGAAAATCTATCAGGAGAATTTTTCCTACTCCCGCGAACTCTACGTCACGGTGACTTCGTCCGAAGCTGAAACCACTGAAGACGTTGCGCGTTCCTTGGCAGCCGCCCTCCGCGCTCAATCGAATCTTGTTTCGCAGGTCACATGGCAACCGCCTTGGTTGGAATCGCCCGCCCAGGCTTCGGAACTGGTCGCATTTATCTGGCTCAATCAACCTCCAGAAGTTTTTGGAGAATTGACCAACCATCTCGCACCCGAAAATTTGCCTGCCGTTTTGTCCGAAGCGCGGGAACAATTAACGACTTCGATGTCGCCCAGTGAAATCGCCTTGCGCGGTTACGACCCCTTCAATCTCTTGAAATTGCCTGATTCCGTGACTTCAGGCGCGCCGGCCATGGGAACGGGCCAGGACATGTTTTCCTCTCCTGACGGGAAATTTCGTCTTTTGTTTGTTGAAGCAAAACCGGAATTGCGCACTTACAAAGAATGTGATGCGTGGTTGAAATCGATTCAGTCAATCGTTGCGAATCTTCAGAGTTCCGGTCAGATCTCAAATGCAGCAAAGATCAATTACACAGGCCGACCCGCATTTGTTTCTGAAATCGCCGGCGGTATGGAACATGACATGACGACTTCCGTCGGGCTTACTGCTCTAATCATAGCCATCTTATTTTGGATCGCGCATCGCCGCTGGATTCCAATGCTCTGGCTCTTGGTTCTCCTTGCCTTGATTTTAGTCTGCACTATTGCCATTGGAGGATTAATTTTCGGCACAATTAACGTTGTCAGCCTCGGTTTTGCAGGAATTTTACTTGGCCTCGCGGTGGATTACGGCGTGGTTCATTATCAGGAAGCGATGGCTAAACCGGACGCCACTGTTCCCGAAATTCGCAATGCGATTCGTCCCAGCATTATCTGGGCGGCAATTACGACCATCAGTGCCTTTCTCGTTTTGAATCTCGGCGGTCTTCCCGGGCTTGGGCAACTCGGTTCGATTGTCGCTATTGGCATCGCCCTTTCCGCGTTGGTCATGTTGTTCGCTTTTTTGCCGCCGCTCTTTCGTGATCGTTTGAAAAAACGACGCGAACAAATTGCGGCTGGAACATTTCCATCTCAAGCCAGCGAAGAAAAATTTGTTCCGAACTCGATCGCGCCGCGTCAAAAGAAAACTATTTTTGGACTGACGGCCTTGCTTTTCCTTTTCTGCGCCATTGTTCTTTTTGGATGGGGATTCCCGCGTCTGGATCGCTCTCCCGATGCCCTTCGACCCCAAGGCAGCCAGGCTTTTGCCGCCGTTGAACAAATGAAAAACGCTCTGGGCAAGATTCAGGAACCACTCTGGGTGATCATTGCCGCAACCAATGAAACTGAGGTCCTGCAACGGCTCGAATTTTCCAAAACTCAACTCGACATTGCTGTTTCCAACCAATTTATTTCGAGCTACACGCTGCCGACGGTTCTTTGGCCGAATCCGACAAATCAATTGGCTAATCGTCCCGCCATTAAACAATTGATTGCCGAAAAAGAAATCTTGCGCGAAGCCGCCATCAAAGAAGGGTTCAGCACCAACTCATTCGTTCTCACGGAAAATCTCCTGCAGGTTTGGAACAGTGCGCTGACACAAAACAAAACATTTTGGCCGACCAATCCCGTCAGTCGGTGGGCCATGGAAAAAGTGACGGCACGAAAAAACGATCAACTGATGGCGGTCGGTTTAATCAATTCGGTGACGAATTCCAATGGCGAAGCCGACATGAAGCAAACCCAGGAATTCATTCGGACTTTCACGCCTGACTTGCAAAAAGAAAAAATTCTTTTGTCAGGCTGGTCTGTGCTTGGCTCCAGCATGTTTGAGCGCGTCGAAAAAACTTTTCCCCGCGTGTTGCTGCCGATGGTTTTTCTGGTGCTGCTTTCGCTTTGGATGGCGTTTCGGCGTGCCAAAGAAATTTTATTAAGTCTCGCCATCCTTTGCATCAGCGGTTTTTGTTTGCTCGCCGTGATGCGCGTTCTGGGCTGGTCCTGGAATTTATTGAACATTATGGCCCTTCCTTTGATTCTTGGCACTGGCGTTGATTACAGCATTTTCATGCAATTGGCACTTCGTCGGCATAACGGAAATTTACCGGCCTCCCATCATTCGGTCGGACGCGCGCTTCTTCTCTGCGGCGGAACGGCGGTCGCTGGATTCAGTTCGCTCTCGTTTTCAACAAACGCCGGCATGGCAAGCCTCGGGGAAGTCTGTGCCGTGGGCATTGGCGCAAACATGCTCATTTCGGTTTATCTTCTGCCGATGTGGTGGCGGACATTGAGCCGCCGCTCAAATCTGGAAAACGCTTGAAATCAACTTTAGAAAAGCCTTCCTCGTTCTACACGGCGAAATTCTGGCAACTCGGATTATTCTTTGCCCGGAATTTATCGCCGAAATTCTCTGCGCTGCTGAGTCGGGTTCTGGCGAATATTTACTGGTGTCTCGCGAGTGAGCGACGGGAGATTGTCATTCAAAATCTTTTGCCGGTGTTGAACGGAAATCGTTCCGAAGCGAAGAGAAAAGCGCACCAACTCTTTCAACAGTTTGCCGTTAAGCTGGCTGATTTGTGGCGCTACGAAAGCGGTCTTCCCATCGACGATTTGTTCCGTGAATGGACTGGGTGGGAACATTTTCAGGCTGCCCAAAATACCAAAAAAGGAATTCTTCTGTTGACGCCCCATCTGGGAAACTGGGAGTTCGGTGCCCCCATTCTCGCAAAGAAAGGTGTGAAATTATTGGTCATCACCCTTGCCGAGCCGGACAATCGCATGACCGAAATGCGTCAGGCTTCCCGCGCGCGTTGGGGAATTGAAACCCTGGTTATTGGCCAGAACCCATTTGCGTCGGTTGAAATTATTCAACGCCTCGAAGCAGGCGAATGCATCGCGTTGCTGATGGATCGTCCCCCGGAACGCAGTTCGATCGAAGTGGAATTATTTGGAAAGAAATTCGCGGCCTCGGTTGCGGCAGCCGAACTGGCGCGCGCATCGGGCTGTGTTTTGTTGCCGGTTTATTTGCCCCGCGAAAAAGATGGATACGCCGCGCATATTCTGCCAGCTATCGATTACGATCGCCCCGCTTTGCGTGCATTGGAGGAACGGCAAAAATTAACTCAAAAAATTTTGAGCGCATTTGAACCGGCAATACGTCAATATTTAGACCAATGGTATCATTTCATTCCAATCTGGCGATGATCACAAAGGTAAAAATTTTTTTGGTCGCGTTCCTGGCGCTGTTCACAGTCCAGAGTATTTCTCACGCCGCAGAGGAGAATCCTCTGCTAACTTCCTGGCTTACGGCTCAAACCAACATTCAAACCTGGTCTGCTGATTTTGAACAAACGCGCACTTTGAAATCCTTTACACGCCCTTTGATTTCGACCGGCCGTGTCTGGTTTGCTGCGCCAAATCGTTTCCATTGGGAACTCGGAAATCCTGCGCAAACCATTGCCATTCGCCAACCGGAACAGTTGCTGGTCATTTATCCGAAATTGAAGCGGGTTGAAAAATATTCCATGGCCGGAAAACTGACTGGCCCGTGGAAGGATGCGATGGCCTTGCTGGAAGCCGGGTTTCCACGCGATAAAAAGGAACTGGAAAAACACTTTAAGATAGAATCAGTAACGGTGACGAACGCAGTTTGCGAAGTGGCCTTGCAGCCAAAATCTGCGGCGGCGCGGAAAATGATGCCGGGGATAAAGCTGGCCTTTGGTACCTCTGATTTTTCTTTACGCGCAACCGAGTTGCAATTCGCCGATGGCTCTACTTTGCGGAACGATTTCAAAAGCCCGGTTCTGAACGAAAAATTGGACGAGGTTTTATTTTCACCAAAGCTTGAGAGCGACTACAAAGTGGTTGAGCCGATGCAAAAGAAATAATTGTTTGTCATGGATCTAAAGTCTGCTTTTGATTTTCTTCCCCACGGTCCTGAGTTTCGCTTTTTGGACAAACTGACGGGCCTCGAACCGGGAAAAAAAGGGGAGGGAGAGTATGTTGTGCGTGGCGACGAATCATTCCTTAGCGGTCATTTTCCGGGTCACCCAATTTTTCCTGGAGTTTTGCTGGTTGAAGCAACGGCACAACTCGCAGGTGTCGTCGCTCAAAGTGATCCAATGGTTCCACCTTTGAAGAATTTGCGGCTGACCGCGTTTCGCAATGTTAAGATATTTGGAACGGCACAACCGGGCGAAACGATTCTCCTCCAAGCGGAAATTGACGGTCGCTTCGCCAATCTGATTAATGCCCGCACCAAAGCATTCGTGAACGGAAAAGTCGTTTTACAGGGTGAACTTACTTTAAGTGGTGATTTGCAGGAATCTCCATAGCAGCCGTTTTCGCTTTTGCCGACCATTTAATTCCTTAATATTGAGAGTGTGAGCATCACGGTTGCTTTTATTGCGTTGTTGATTTTTGCTGGCGCGAGTTTTTTCTTTGCGCTGGCTGAGTCTGCGCTTTTTTCACTCGGAAAATGGCAGTTGCGCCAGCTGAACGAGACTTCTCCTCACACCGGAAAAAAAATCAACCAGCTTTTGGCAGCGCCACAGGATTTGCTTGCCACTATCGTTCTTGGAAACACTTTTGCGAACGCACTGATGGTTGGAACGATTTTCTGGATTGCGTTGCAGGAAAACTGGCCGCTTCTGGCAAGTGTTTTCGCTTTGCTGATCGTGGTCCTATTGGGAACTGAAGTTGCCCCGAAAACTTTGGCTGTGCGTTCGCCCGAAGCCTGGGCGGTGCGAATTGCGCAACCGATGATTTTATTGCAGGCCTTTACTCGTCCTTTACGGGAGGTTGCGCAAAAATTGAACAGTTTGATCCTTCGCGTGGCCGTTCCCAAAACCATTAAGTCACAAACCGGAATGTCTGAAGAGGAATATCAGGAGTTGCTTGAACTGGCATTCCAACAGGGGACTTTGGCGAAGTCGGAAAAAGAAATTATCCTGCAAATCGTAAATCTTGACCGCCGCACCGTTCGGGAAGTCATGAAGCCCCGTTCGCAAATGGCGTCTATTTCCGATGAACTTTCGGTGGAAGAAATGATTGTTGCTGCCAGACAATTTAGACACAGCCGCCTGCCGGTTTACGATGAAACGCCCGACACGATTGTGGGCGTTTTAAACACACGCGCTTTGTTGCTGGAACCTGATATCAATCTGGAAGAGGTCATTGAATTTCCATCCTTCGTTCCGGAAAGCATGAATTTGCTGATGTTGCTGAAAAGCTTGCAACGGCAGCAACGCGGCCTGGCCATTGTGCTCGATGAGTTCGGCGGTACCGCGGGTATCGTAACGATGGAGGATATTCTTGAGGAAATTGTCGGAGAAATTCGCGGCGAAGGAAATTCTGAGGAATTTGTCGTGGAAAAACTTGATGACAACCGCTGGCGCGTCAGCGGCACGATGCGTCTGGATGATTTTCGACGCGAATATCCTGGATTGGGAGAAATTTCGGGTGTCGAAACCATTGGCGGACTTTTGCTTAATGAATTGGGCGTTGTTCCTCAAGCGGGACAGTCAGCGCAATTTCGCGGATTAAAATTGACTGCGCAGATTGTGGATGAGCGGCGTGTCCGCGAACTTTTGGTGGAGGTAAATAAACGCAAATGACCAACCACCAGATTTTCTATTTAATCCTCCTTTTTTTGGCAGGAGCACTTTCCTTTCTGTTGTCCGGAATGGAGACGGGCGTGCTGGCTTTAAGCCGTCTCCGCATCCGGCAATTAAAGAAAAAAGGGAACAAACGGGCCGAAGTCCTGCACAATTATCTGGAGAATCCTGAAAGATTCCTTTGGACAATTTTAATCGGAAATACCGTGGCCAACTTCGTTGTGCTTTGTCTCGGAGCCATGGCTATCTATCGGGTTCTTTGGGAATGGCCATTGGGTTGTGTGTTGGTTTTTATCGCAGCGGTGTTTCTTTTCTACACGTTGTGCGAATTATTGCCGAAGATGCTGTTTCGGCTTTTTCCAAACCGGCTTAGTCTTTTTTTAGCCCGGCCTTTCCGTTTGATTGATTTTATTTTCGCCCCGTTGGTAGCTGTTGTGGCATGGTTTTCACGAACGCTCCTCCGTTGGACAGGCAATAAAAAATTGACCGGACATCTTTTTGGCAATCGTGATGAGCTTCGTTTTCTAATGCAGGAATCTTCAAATGTTTTGACTTCTGAGGAAAAGCAGATGATCAACCGTGTTCTGGATTTGCAGACATTGACGGTGCGCCAGATGGCTTTTCCCATGAGCGATTCCGCCACCGTCCGCGCTGAAACGCCTTTTAACGAAGTTTTGGAACTTTGCCGAAAAAAAAGATTCACACGTCTCCCTGTCTGGAAAAAAGAAAATGGCCGCGACCGGATTGTGGGGGTCATCAGTTTAAAAACGTTGCTTTATCTGGAGGACCGCGATTCGCAAAAGCCGGTGGGCGATTACGTGAAACCGGCCCTTTTCCTCGACGAAAATCTGCGCGCGGAAGAAGCGTTGCGCCGCATGCAGCGCAGCGGACAGCGCCTGGCAATTGTTTTGGGAAATGATCAACGGGAAATTGGCCTGCTTAGTTTGCAGGACATTTTGAAATCCATTTTTGGCGAGGTGCGTTTGTAGTATGGAATGGGGCCCCATCATTCTAAAAATCGTGGCCGTTCTGATTCTGGTCTTTATTAACGGCTTCTTTGTGGCGGCTGAATTTGCCCTCGTTAAAATCCGGGATACCCAGCTTGACCCGCTGATTGCCAAAGGGCATCGTCGCGCTAAAATCACACGTTGGGTCCTGCAAAACCTCGATACCTCCTTGAGCGCTGCTCAACTCGGCATCACACTTGCCAGCTTGGTTTTAGGCTGGATCGGCGAACCTGTTTTTGCCGAATTGCTCCAACCGCTTTATCGACTTCTGCATCTCGAATCGGATTCCTTGCAACACGGAATTTCTTTTGTGGTTGGCCTTTCTGCCATCACCTTTTTGCATATTGTTGTGGGCGAGCAGGCCCCAAAATGGATGGCTATTCAGAATTCTCTGCCCACTTCATTATGGGTCGCTCAACCGCTCGTTTGGTTTCAAAAAATCACCTATCCATTTATTTGGGTGCTGAACCATTCTTCCTTATGGATTTTGCGCTTATTAGGAATTGAATCCGGCGGTGAAACCGAAATGGTTCATTCAGAGGAGGAATTGCGTCTATTATTTGCCTCGACTCAAAAACACTCTGGCGGTTCCGCATTGGGAAAAGAAATTGTCCTAAATGCCTTGGATTTGAGTCATCGCATCGCCCGGGAAGTGATGAGACCGCGACAGGAAATTGTGGTTTTGGACACGGAAGCTTCCATGGCGGAATGTCTCGATATTGCAGAGAAATCGCGCTATTCCCGTTTTCCACTTTGTGAACAGGGCAATCCAGATAAAACCCTTGGCGTAGTTCATTTCAAAGATTTGTTTGCTCTGCGCTTGAAAGCGAAAACCGGGGCGGAATTAATGCCGGTTGCGCGGAAACTAATCTACATTCCGGAAACGTCGCGTCTCGAAAAACTGTTGCAGCTTTTTCTGGAACGAAAGCTTCATTTGGCCATTGTCGTGGATGAATACGGCGGGACCGTCGGTATGATTACTTTGGAAAATATTTTGGAAGAGCTTGTGGGCCAGATTCAGGATGAGTTTGACCAGGAAAAACCGCTGCTCACAAAAACGGAAGAGAACACCTGGGAGATCGACGGAGCCTGGCCGCTACACGAGTTGGCGCAATTGGTGGGTGAACCACTGGATGAAGAAGGCGTCAGCACCGTTAGCGGATGGGTGACACACAAGCGAGGTGGTTTTCCCAAGGAGGGGGATGTGATTGAGCTGCCTGAATATGAAGTGCGCGTGAAAGAAATAGATGGGTTGCGTGTGGCCAAAATAAACTTGACCAAAAAGGCAAAGATTATCGATTCGGAAACCCAGGGCTGATTCCAATTGTTAATTGATCACAGCGGATTGTTTCATTACGGTTTGCGCACATGAAATATGGCTTAAAAATTTCCGAAAGTGGCGCGCTCGATTTTCTTTCTCTCGGCGCACTTGTTCATCGACTCGACCCCGGTGTCATTCCTTTTCGCAAAGCCTCGCATTGCGACATTCACGTCAGCGGTGGCGAATTCAATGTCTCCGCCAATCTTGCTGATTGTTTCCGGCTGAAAACCGGTATCGCCTCGGCCATGGTCGATTATCCCATCGGCGATTTGATTGCCGAACGCGTCCGCGCCATGGGTGTCAAACCGTTTTACAAAAATTTTAAACACGACGGGGTGCATGGCCCAAACATGGCCACGGTTTACAGTGACCGAGGGCAGGGGGTTCGCGCGCCAGTAGTTTTCTACAATCGCTGTAATGAAGCCGCCGCGCAGCTCAAGCCGGGCGATTTTAATTGGAAAGAAATTTTTGCTGGTGGCGTCCGTTGGTTTCATAGTGGTGGAATTTTTGCCGCGCTTTCGCCAACAACTGCTGAAGTGATTATCGAAGCAATGCAGGCGGCAAAGGCTGCTGGAGCCACCACGTCCTTCGATTTAAATTATCGAGCCAAACTTTGGAATATAGTCGGTGGAAATGAACGGGCCGTTTCCGTCTTGGATCGCATTATCAAAAATGTGGATGTCCTCGTGGGCAACGAGGAAGATTTGCAACTCGGCCTGGGGATTCCCGGACCGGAAGTAACGACCGAATCGAAACTCGATCCGAGCGCTTTCCTCGGCATGATGGAAAATGTCCGTAAAAAGCATCCGCAGGTGAAAATCGTCGCGACAACATTGCGCGAAGTTCATTCCACCAATCGCCACAGTTGGGGCGCGGTCGCCTGGATTGATGGCAAATCCTACACATCGCCCACTTGTGAACTCGACGTCATCGATCGCGTCGGCGGCGGCGATGGCTATGCCGCCGGTTTTATCTACGGTTTACTTGCCGGTGAATCTCCGCAGGAGGCAGTGAACCTCGGTTGGGCTCATGGCGCTCTGTTGACCACTTTCCCCGGCGACACGACTATGGCAACGGTTGAACAGGTCCGCGCTTTTGCCAAAGGCGGTTCGGCTCGAATCCAGCGATAAATTTTAAAGTTCAGGCGTCGTGGCTTTAATTCGATAAAAACGCTGACTGACACCAGCACCGTTGTCAGTTAACGTTTGCAATGAATCATTTCCCGTCACGGCGTTACCGACCGTGATCCAACTAGAATTTGTCAGCGAGGTGGAATATTCCAGATTGAAGAATTGCCCTGCCATCGAACCAAATTTTATAGTGGCAACCTTTTCGTTCTTATTGATGGAGGCGATGTTAATTCCGGCCTGAAAATAAAACTTTAAAACCTCTGATGGCGTATGAATCGGCTCGCCTCCCGCTCCATTTGTGGATAAATCCAGCGCACGAAATCCGACGAGATAAATTCCGGGAATAGTGGCGGTGAATCTGCGCCCATGATAATGCCCATACGGGTCACTTCCCGGTGAACCATCGTTCTCGCTCACTTTGTAGGTGTTGGTTCCAGTGGCCCCGCATGAGAGGCTAATGGTTGGAGTTGTTGCCCCTGCTTCCCAGAATCCAAACGCGCCGCCAGCCGGCCCTTCCACTGAAACAATTTGCGCATAAATCATTGAGCCGGGAGCGGACGCGCCGGGGATGGGGCCCGAATGCGCTAGTGTCGCCGCCAATCCGGTCAACGTGATATTTCCTTGGTAGTAACCGGCGTAAACGCCGCTATTGGTAAAAGTCAGCGTTTTAATATAACCGACGTTTGTAGAAAAAATTCCGCCGTTATTAAAATTTAAGGGATCATTTTGTTTGGTGCCCGTTGCTCCGATATCCAAGTGGCCATGAGATTGAGCCAGGGAATTTTGCGAAGAAAGAGCTATTCCGACTGCCAGAAGAATTGAAGTTATAAAATTGGTTTTCATTTTAGACTGTGTAAAAAATTTTAAGGTTTGCCCGCCGGATCCACAAAACGGGAGCCGGATTGCTTTAATTTAGTTTGCACAACCGTCCAAAGCAGAGGTTGCGCGTGGCCGTCTACGAACAGGTAGTTGGCCGTTTTTAAATGTCGCTTCACTGCCACTTCCGAGGCGAAAGTTGTTGGCGAGTAGTCGCCATCATTTGCCGGGGAAAAGTGAAAGTGATCCTGGTAATTGTAACCATCAGCGCATTCCGCCATGAAAAAAGTTTCACTGGGGGAACGAACGGAAGTTGTTTTGGAATAATCCACTCCACTTCCATCGGCCGGAGGCAGGAGAAAATCATTCATTGCAAAACTGTAGGTTCTCACCATGTTGGTGTCGCACTTGCAATGCCAGAGATTTGTTCCTCCAACATAAGGTTGCAAAGTCCCGACCCACGACGCCCCTTGATGCGCAGAACGGGGCAACGCTTCATTATTCTCATTCGAATACATCACGCCAGCCACGCCGATTTGCCGAATGTTGCTAAGACATTGTGTCGCCAGCGCCTTTTGTTTGGCATGAGAAAGGGCAGGCAGCAACATGCCAGCCAGGATCGCAATGATCGCAATGACAACCAATAATTCTATAAGTGTAAAACCGTGACAACCACGTTTCATTTATACAGATTTCTGAGGCAGAAACCGCCCCTACCAAATGGATACAATTATTGCTGAAGAGTTCGCTTCAGCTGGAAAAAATCAGACGCAAACTGCGACTGACAACAAACAGAAGAAGATTAAACGAATCGTGGAGGTGGCGTGGGCGGAGATTCACCGCGGTGAAAAGCTAAAGACAGGAAATCGAAATCACTTTTCCCGGTTGGCAGGAAATAAAACGAAAAGAGAGGAGCCGCAGTAAAAAAGTCGAGTTTCTTGATTTCAAATTGACCGTTTGATTTTTTCTCAGCTTGTTTTCCTTCCTGGACAAATTTGCAGAGTTTGCAGGGATGCTTGCCGTCGAAAGTTTTCTCCAATGCATCACCCAGAGAGGAATTTTGCGCATATTTAACTGTCATGCCGATCCAGGCTGCGGATTGCAAAGCGGCCCAATGAAAGCCCACAGTGAGCGTCAGCATCACCACGACCAACCATTTTGAACCGGTTCGAATCACGGCGAAACAATGCCAGTGTTTACAAGTGGAGGCAAATCTTTATGCAAAGCTTTAATCAATCCAAACCAAGTTTGTGTGCAATTTTGTCCAGACGAATCTTACCGGTGCCAAAAAAATGCTGAAGATGAATGATTTTTCCGCAGTGACAACACACTACAACATGTGTTCTTTCTGGATGGTTGGGATCGCCCTCTTCAAGAATTTCAAAGGAGACTTTGTCACAACATTTCCAATCCATCATGATTTGGAATGTAATCCAGTTAGGCAAATGTTCCAGAGCCTGTCTTCCAAGCCAGAGTTAACTGGAACAAATGCCGGACGGAGCTGCGCTTTTCTATTTTCCTTTGGCGAATTTGTGCAGATGACCGAACGCGCTCCACTCAGCCACAATCAAATTTCCTTTTTTATCCATCGACGCGCCGTGTGGTGAATTGCAAATACCAACTGTCCATTGATCCTGCGGCAAGCCGAATGCAGCGCGTTGCTTCGGATTTGGATTGTCGCCGACCTGCGCGACGATGTCCCCTTTTTTGTCAATGACGGTGACGCGGCCTTGCAGTTCAGGGAAGATAGCGTATTCGCCACGAATATGAACGGCGGCGGGCATGCGCAAATCTCTTTGAATTACGCGAACGAAGTTCCCATCGAGATCCCAATGTTCCACGCGATTGTTGTTGCGATTGCAGACCAGCAGAAGCGGATGCTTTTTATCGCGTGGGTCAAAAGCGATGCCGTGACAGGTTTTAAATTTCCCATCTTCTTCGCCAGGGCCGCCGAAGGCTTTGACGAAATTGCGGTCTTTGTCGAACTTCAACACGAAGTTTGATCCGTAACCGTCAGCTACAAAAATTGAACCGTCGGGAGCAACCGTGACAGCGCAAGGATTAAAACCTTTCTCTTCTTTAAAGAGTCCTGATTCCTTCGGATATTTTATGACCCATTGTTGATTGCCTTGCAGATCGATTTTGACAACTTCGTGTTCTGAAGGGCGCGCGCCGTAAATGTATTCCTTCCCTTTTTCAGCGCGAATTTCCAATCCATGAATTTTCGTCGGGCCAAAAGCGCGAAGATATTTTCCGTTGGGCGAATAGACGATGATGCCGCGCTCGGTATCGGTCGTGACATACATAGTGCCGGCTTTGTCGATGACGACGCCGCCGTGGCACGGCCCGAGTTGTTTTCCATCTGGTTTTTCTTCAAAGAAATTGGGGACAATGGAATATTTTAATTCCGCAGCGTGTGCAGAGATTGAAAGGGCGATAACGCTGAGAAAAGTTTGCGCGAGGCGATTCGTGTTTAAAATTTTCATGGTGTGCGGAGTTTGTAGGGTGAAGGATTACATTTTGCAATCACGGAAAATGGCGGAAGTTTTTAAATGCGGAGCGATAAAGGATTTTTAGAAATCTGTTTCTAGAATTTTCCCGGCAAAGCAGCTATAACATTGGATCGATGAATCAGAGCGCAGTCTCCTTTTCACTGCAAAAACATTGGCGACATCTTTTGTTGCTTGTGTTCGCCATTGGCTCTTTGGTGGCTGTTTATTCTGTTCCGCCGATTTTGCAAGATCAGGCATATCATGACTTTGCCGATGCCCGGACAATTCTCGGAGTTCCAAATGGATTGAACGTTGTTTCCAATCTTCCCTTTATTTTAGTCGGATTGGCAGGAATCCGGCGTTGCGTAAAGATTCCTTCAGAAGATGCTCGGGGTCCATGGATTGGTTTTTTTATCGGCGTTGCCTTTGTGGGCGCTGGTTCGACGTGTTATCATCTCGCACCGCAAAATCGCGCATTGGTCTGGGACCGAATTCCGATGGCGATGGCGTTCATGGGACTGATTGTGGCGTTTCTCAACGAATTCGTGGATGGTCGCGCGCAGAAATTTCTCACGTCCGCGTTGCTTCTCGGGTTGAGCAGTGTGCTTTGGTGGTATTGGACTGGCGACCTGCGTTTGTATGTCTGGGTGCAATTTGTTGCCTTCGCGGCTATACCGATGGTGATGCTTCTGTTCCGCAGTCGTTATTCAGACCGTGGTTATTTTCTTCTGGCGGGAGGTTTCTACTTTTTAGCCAAAGTTTTTGAACAGATGGATCGGCAGGTTTTCTCCCTGACAGGCCAATGGTTTAGCGGACATTCACTAAAACACTTGGCTGCGGCAACAGGCTGTTTCGTTCTGTTACGAATGCTGAAAAAAAGAAAAGTGCTCGCGGGTTTGGGTTGACGATGTTCGTCGTCTCCGCAAATGTCCTCAAACCAGATTCACTTCATGGAAAAGTTGCAGCCATTTTTTTCGACAATCATTCGCAAAATGGTGCGCAGTCTGGTTCGTTTTTATTACGCAAAGGTGGAAGTCAGCGGACGAGAGCAGATTCCCGACTTCGGCCCGGTTTTGTTCGTAGCGAACCACGCCAATTCCGTCATCGATCCGGTGATTATCAGTATCGCCGCGCGACAACCGGTTTGTTTTCTCGCCAAGGCGCCATTGTTCGAAGTGCCGGTGATGGGAAGTTTAATGCGTGCTTTGGGAATGTTGCCTGCTTTTCGCGGCAGCGATGATCGTTCGCAAGTTGTCGGAAATTTAAGATCACTTTCTGATGCCGCCTGTATTTTGGTGAAAGGCGAATCGGTTGGAATTTTCCCGGAAGGAAAATCGCATGATGCGGTCAAAGTGGACAAAATTCATTCGGGCGCTTCGCGGATCGCGGTGCAGGCCATTCAGGATGGGGCGAACGATTTAAAAATTATTCCCATCGGTATTAACTACGAACGCAAAGAACGTTTTCGCAGCTCAATTTGGGTGCGCGTGGGTCGTCCGATTTTGCTGGGTGAATGGAAACAACAAATCGCGGAAAACGAGAAAGCTGCGCAACGAGCTTTGACGGCAGAAATCAACGGCAGGCTTAAGGAAGTGGTTGTTCATCTCAATGAAGAAAAGTGGGAACCGTTTCTAGAAGATTTGGAAGCGCTTCTTCCTGCTGAAAAAAAAGCCTCGCGCCAGCCGATTGCCGCTTTGCGTCAGCGGAAAAGAATTGCCGACGCAATTAATTATTTTTTAAGCCAGGACAAACCCCGCGCCGAAAAGGTGGCGGCAGAGATTCAAGCTCATCGCGAAGAATTAAAAGCAGCCGATTTGAATATGCAGTCGGATCTGTTTCGCCTGCGCTACACGAAATTGTTTCTGCGGCAGTCGTGGGATTTTATCTGGATCGTAATTGGATTTATTCCCGCGCTTTTGGGAACGTTGCATAACATCGTTCCATTCTTCGCGGTGCGAGCGACGGTTGCGCGAATTCCACAGACTAATCGCAGCGTGGTTTCCCTGCAAAAACTGCTTCTGAGTCTGCCGATATATGGGCTCTGGTATTTTTTAATGTGGTGGAAGCTCTCGCAATATTTTTTGCCATGGGTCGCCACGACCTGGAGTTTTCTCATGATTTTCGCGGGAATATTCGCGCTGGCTTATTGCTACAAAGGTAAAGTTGCCGCGCAGCTTTGGTGGAGCGAACTCCGGATGCTTTTGCAAAAGGAGAATTTGCAAAAACTTCGGGCGAGCCAGTTTCGCTTGGGAAAACATATCGGCGAACTGACAGACGAATATCGGCAAATACATCCAGTTCCAACCACGGGCGAGACACCATTTCCGTGGAGTTGGTGGCTGACGCGTGTGGTTTCGTGGGGCGCGGTGATTTTCGTCTTTGTTTTTTTGGGGGTCTGGGGTTTTTCCAAATTCCGCCAACATGCGATTGCAGAATTGCAATTTCCTGGACCCGATTTAACCCGCCTTTCCGCCGCTTCATTCGACGCACAACTTCAAGCCGATGAAATGGCCCTGCGCGATATCATCAAAGGTTTGGGCCAATTGGACGAACGAGCGTTGAAGATTCGTTCGGAATTCCTCGCGGGGCAGCGAAACTTTTATCGGCAATCCGACAATGACGCCATCCGCCAGCTCCTTTTTAGTTATCTTAATTATCGCGCGGCCATTTTCAGAATCATCTGGAAATACCAAAAATATGAAGATGTGAGAGACGAGTCGCTCCGCCTCCGGTCTTTTCTTGTCGCTTACACTTCGGCAAACGTTCTCTGCGATGCATCCCTTAAGTTCATTACTTACTTTCAAGACAGCAAAGAAGCTGTGCGCAAATTGAACGAAGCCGAGCCGTTGTGGGGAATTCCGCCGGGCTTGTTCGATACCGTCCAACGCAATCTTGCTCTGCCACAGGTGCGTCGCCAGCTTTCCGACGCCGCAAAAGTTTACGAAAAATTAAAACCAACCTTTGCCAAAGAACCTTCGTTAAACTCCGCTGAGTATAAAATTTTTCACGAAGCCATTCGCAATTCGGCTGAAAACATTCCGCGGTTGCTCGCTACTCTCCAAAAAAATGAGCTGGCCGTGAGTATGGAGGAGGCGCGAAAAGTGAGCGGGCAGGCCGTTTATCATACCAAGTCGTTGGTTTCAGAATGGATTGGCGACACCAAAATCCGCGAACCGCGTGAAGGCAAAGCCCTGATTCAACCAAAACAACTTGAGGTACTGCGGAACCAGTTGAAGCCGGGCGACATTTTGTTGGAACGACGGAACTGGTTTCTTTCCAACGCGTTTCTACCGGGTTACTGGCCACACTCGGCGCTTTATATTGGAAACGCGGAAGATCTGAAACGTCTAGGGCTCGATAAGGATCCACGTGTGCTAAAAAAATGGAAGGAATTTGCAGAGCGCGATCCGCAACATCACGAACATGTGATTATTGAATCAGTCAGCGAAGGTGTGATCTTTTCTTCACTGGAACATTCCATTGGCGGTGGTGATTCGGCGGCAGTTTTGCGACCACGTTTGTCCCAAAACCGCGTTCGAGAGTCCCTCGCTCGCGCCTTCAGTCATGTTGGCAAACCGTATGATTTTGAGTTCGATTTTTTCAGCAGCGACAAACTGGTTTGCACTGAATTAGTTTATCGATCGTACGACGGCGATATTGATTTTCCTCTAATCACAATTCTAGGAACGAGAACAATGCCGGCGATTGAACTTGTCCGGAAATTTTCCAGCGAGCGCGGGCGTGCAAATGCCCATCTGGAATTTGTCGCTTTCCTTGATGGCGACGAAAAGAAAGGCCGAGCTACCTTCAAAAACGAGAGCGATTTCGTGGATACGGTCAATCGCCCACCGCTTACATGGCTTCAGAAATAGTTGGTCGCGTCTGATCAGCAACCACTTTTTCGCACAATCCGTTTGTTTTTCATCATAAAATAGGGTATGCCTTCTCGGAAGTTGTCGTTCTCTAAAACCCGTCTGGTTTGATGGATGGCATTTTTTGAATTGAGTCGCTTTATCTATGAAAAATCGTGTTGTTCTTCGCTGGCTGGGAATTGGTTTGGCCTCGTTTTTATTAACGGAAAAGGCGAATGCCCAAACTCCGGCGAACGATAATTTTACGAATCGCACTGTTCTCACTCTTGGCTCGCCAGTCGTCTCAGGTTCAAATGTCAATGCCACCAAAGAAACGGGCGAACCGAATCACGCTGGCAACGCTGGCGGCAAATCCGTCTGGTGGACTTGGACAGCTCCCGCGACTGGCACAGTGAAAATAAGCACTACCGGCAGTTCTTTTGACACAGTACTGGGAATTTACACTGGCAGCTCCGTTTCGGGGCTAACAAACATCCTGAGTGACGACGATCACGGGGGCGGCGGAACAAGTCTGGCATCTTTGAATGCTGTTGCAGGCACGGAATATCAGATTGCGGTGGATGGTTTTGACGGGGCTAACGGTTCCATAGTTTTGAAACTGGACGCTCTGCCTTCGAACATCAGCCCAACCAGTGTGAGCGGCACTGCAGGACTACCTTTCACTACAAATATACTGGCAACGAACAGTCCTATTTTCTTTCAGGCAAGCGCGTTGCCCCCCGGCATAAGCATCAATTCCGCTTCAGGTGCTATTTCGGGAACGCCGACGACGGGTGGGGTTTATTCCGGTTCGCTTTTGGTCAGCAACGCTTTTGGCAGCACCAGCACCAATTTTACTTTTACGGTCGATACAGCGCCAGTCATCACAAGTTCAAGTACCGCATCTGGCGCAGTGAATAATTCTTTCAGTTACACGATCACCGCTTTAAATAATCCGACAGGATTTGGCGCAACAACGCTTCCTTCTGGTCTCACTTTAAACGCAGGGACGGGAGTTATTTCGGGCAGTCCTACAGTAAATGGGGTTTTCAACGTGACGTTGAGCGCAACCAATTCGTCTGGATTTCGCACGAAACAATTAACCATCACCATTGGTGCATTGAACGACGATTTTGCCAATGCCACCATTTGGGATGGCGCATCACCGGCAACAGCTTCCAGCGCCAGTGCCACCAAAGAATCGGGAGAACCGAACCATGCTGATAACGCAGGCGGGAAATCGCTTTGGTGGTCATGGACGCCTTCTGTCGATGGCGTGGTTCAAATTGATACTATAAGCAGTGATTTCGATACTTTGCTCGGAGTTCTTTCCAGCACAGTGGGATCCGAAGCTTGGAATTCACGTGACTTGAAGTCGCGGC
>JADMIO013033058.1_pt1 | contig 93543 bp, 74 predicted proteins | sample 8958161 | NCBI WGS metagenome assembly JADMIO01 (sample SAMN16585339, study PRJNA669376) | soil metagenome | isolation source: Crop rotation soil | place: USA: Cullars Rotation, Alabama | collected 2011
CGCGACTTCAAGTCACGTGAATTCCAAGCTTCGGATCCCACTGTGCTGGAAAGCGACAATCCGCGCAATCTTGCCGACGATCAGATTAAAGCGATCGCCCAGCAGGGCGGGTTGGTCGGTATTCTGGCTTTGCCCGAGCGGGTGGCCAAGGGAGAAGTTGGGATCGAAGACATGCTGAAGCACATGGACTACATGATCAAGCTTGTTGGGATCGAACATATGGCGTTGGGAATGGATTTTGTCAAATACGACGGCCCGCGAACGCTCAAAGATCGCCACCATCCATTGCACAAGGATCCCTTGATCAAGGGTTTTGAAGAAATCGAGGATCTGCCTAATCTCATCGACGGCCTGCAAAAACACGGTTACAACGAAGAGGAAATCGCATTGATCCTCGGAGGCAATTATTTGCGCGTGCTCAAGACTATTCTGCCGGATCAGTCTGTAATTTAGTTAGGATTGGATTGGCCCGCGCATTAGGGGCTCGCAAACATCAACGATAATAAAGGAGCAGTATTTAGAATGGAGAAAAACGCGACTTACGAAAAGCTTATCAAGATTATCAATGAGCACAAAGATGCTCTAGTCGAACTTTGCTTACAAATCGGCAACACCAGTAGTCCTCATGCGTATGAAAGAAAACTTGGCGAAGACGTTCTCGAATGGTTGGGTCGTCATGGGATAAAAGGAGAGCTGCAGTTTATCACCGAGGAGAGCGTCAATGCGATCGCGACTATTCCCGGCACGTCAAACGGGCAGAGTCTGATCTGGAATGCCCATATGGATACCGGTCCCAAACTCGGGCCCGATGCCAGCGAAGATGAAATCAAGCTGGAAACCGCCTGGATAGTGGGGGACATGCTTTTCGGCAAGGGCATGATCAACGACAAAGCGCAGCTTTGTGCTTTCATGATCGCCATGCGCGCGCTCAAAGAGTCCGGAATCAAACTGAAAGGCGATCTGGTTCTCACCGCTGTCGCGTTCGAAACCGGGAATCCGTCTCTCGGCCAGTTTCAAGGTGTTAATTATCCCGGCGAAGGCTTCGGCACGAAATGGGCTGTCGACCGCGGATCGGTAGCAGACTATGCGCTGGTCGGCGAAACATCCGGTTTTGGCATCGTGCAGGCCGAGTGCGGAGCGGCGTGGGTCAAGATTCGCGTGAAAGGCCGGGAAGTCTATACGCCCAGGCTTGAACGGGGAAATTCAATCCAGGAAAATCCCAACGCCTTCGCCAAAGCCGCGCATGTGATCCAGGCGGTTGAACAATGGGCGGCGGAGTATGAGAAAAGAGAAACCATGAAGTTCCCGGGTGGAACCATCATTCCCAAAGCCCAGATTGTCGATATTCGGGGTGGCGGCGACCGAGTGGGCCGACTGAATCCTTTCTGCGATATCTTCGTTGACGTGAGAATTTTGCCGGACAAAAATCCCATCCTAATCAAAAACGAGCTCGCCGAGTTGACCAAAAAACTCAACATCGGTTGCGAGGTCTCGCTGTTCCAGTTTTCCCGCGGGCACATTGCAAAGGGAGCGGAGCCGTTGATCACGGCGATCCAGACCGCGCACCGCTATGTTTTCGGCTCGGAGCCGCCGCAGCCGCCGTCGGCGGAGACCAGCATGTGGCGTGATCTCAATGTTTTCAACGAATGCGGGATTCCTTCGGTCTGCTACGGTCCGCCGCGGCAGCGCGAGCCCATGAGCGGCGCACAGAACCGCGCCATGAAGATCGCTGACTTGGTGGAAGCTACCAAAGTTTATGCGCTGACGGCACTGCTTATCTGTGGTTACGAAGGCGCTTAGCAAAAGACATAAATAACGGCCGGCGGAAGATCGATTCGGCTCAGCTTTACTGGAGGAGCGAAAATGACGAAGCAAAGACTAGCTCTTGTAATCGTGTTTTTGTTCTGGTCGCTGACAACTTTTTTCGGCCGCGCGGATGCGAGAATCATTGTCGGCCTTTCGTCGGTTAACGTGGCGTTTTTGCCGATTTACGTGACCGAGGACCGAGGCTTTTTTAAGAGCGAAGGCCTTGATGTATTGCTGGTTCTATTCAACGCCGGGGCGACAAACCTCCAGGCGCTCATCGGCGGCGATGTGCAGATTATGGGAAGCGCGTTTGTGGAAACCATCGGCGGGCGCGCTGCCGGAGTCGACGTGACGAATTTCTGGGGAGTCTGCAACCTGATGCCTTTCCAGTTATATTCCCAGCCGACTTTCAAGTCGATGAAGGACGCTAAAGGTAAACGCTTTGCCATCAGCCGCTTCGGTTCGCTGACAGATTTTCTGACTCGCGCCAGCCTGCGTCATTTCAATATCGATCCCAAAGAGGTGACCATTCTTCAAATCGGCAGCACCCCCGCTCGTTTTGCCGCCCTGAGCGCTAAGGGTGTGGATGCGTCTGTTGTATGGTTCCCGGTGACTGAAATTGCCAAGTCTCAGGGCTACAACAAGCTGCTCGATCTGAAAGAGATCTTTCCGGAGTGGCCCTACGAAACTTTTGCCGCTCGAGAATCCTACCTCCGCAAAGAAAAGGATCAGGTCACGAAATTTTTACGCGCCTATCAAAGAGGCGTGAGATATACCTACGAAAACAAAGACGATGCCGTCAGGATCATGAAAAAGTACGTCAAATTAGACCCGGCTTACGCGCCGGCGGGTTATGACGAGTATCGCGATTCCTTTCCGCTCAACGGCCAAATTGCCGAGAAGGCGATTCCTACTGTTATCGAGCAGGAATTCGAAGGCGGCAGACTGAAGAAGAAAGTGACCGTGGAAGACATGATTGACCGGTCGTTTATTTCCGTGTTGGGAAAAAAGTGAATGTCTCAAGAAACTTGGTTTCAGAAGATCTGGCCCCTCTCTTCTCTCCCCCGCGGAGACCGTGTCGCAATGTCATCCTGAGGCGATAGCCGAAGGATCTTACCTTCGCAGGTCTCTGGAATCGTTAGATTCTTCGCCTGCGGCTCAGAATGACATCCATGGAGGTTTCGTATTGCGACACAGTCTCGCGACGGGGGAGATGCAAGAGGGGATTCTGCGACGAGAATGCGGCGAGGCTGCTCAATCTCTGATTCAGTTCGCTACGGGTTAGACGCACTGTCACAAAGTCAAAAACGATCCGTTCGGTTCTATCCACAGAGTGAACGAATCAACGCTTAAATGGACTGCGGATTGTCAAAACGTCAATCCGCGGTATAGTTTCTCCGCAATACGTTTTTCCGGAAGGAATTCTAAATGAGATTCCGAACGATTTGCTCGCGCATCCTGCTCTTGTTTTTTATCGGCTTTGGTACTGTGGCAGGCCACGCGGCGACGCCGCTTAGCAAGGTGGTCATGACGTCTGGATCCGCGAGCGAGCGCGACGGCGCCGTTTACGTTGCTCAGGATCAAGGATTCTTCAAAAAATACGGACTGGATTTAAGTTTCGTACAAGTACGCAATGGACCGGTTGCCATGTCGGCACTGAGTTCCGGGGAAACCCAGTTTCACTGGGGGTCGGTTTCCGGGGCTAATCTGGGAGCGATTGCGGAGGGGGCTGATCTGGTATTTGTCGCCGGGTTTATCAACCGGTTATCCGGCTTGTTCGTTGCCAATCCGAAAATCAGAACTCCGGCCGATCTAAAGGGCAAAAGCATCGGAGTCAATAGTTTGAGCGGCGGTGGATGGATTTTTTCGATGCTGATGCTGGACTATTGGGGACTCGTGCCGGAGCGGGACAAAATACAGTTTAGATCATTGGGCGAACAAGCCGTAATGGCTCAAGGAGTATTGACCGGCGCCGCGGATGCGGCGTTCTTCGGTTACACGTTCGGCAAAATGCTCGAGAGCAAAGGCTTTCGCGTTCTCGCTGACGGTGAAAAGCTGCCGATTCCTTATCAGGGTTCGGGCGTCATGAGCCGGCGCGGTTTCGTTTCTTCTTCGCCGGCGGTTGTGGATAACGTTTTACGAGGATTGCTCGACAGCGTCGCTTTCATTCGCAATCCCGAAAATAAAACTTCCGTGACCAAAAGCCTGGCCAAGGCTTTGCGCTTTAGACGGATCGAAGACGCCGAGGAAGGTTATCAAAGCATGGTCAATCTTTACGAGAAGCGAATTTATCCGACGGTGGACGGGATTCGAAACGTGATCCGGTTGTTGGGCACGAACAACGAGAAGATTCGCCGTCTTAGAGCTGAGGATTTGGTGGAAGACAGCGCGGTGAGAAGGATGGATAAGGAAGGAAGACTATAGCCGGTCTGGATGGTCGATTGTTTAAGCTCAGCTTGGCCACAGCATTAGTTGAACGAAATAATCTGATGATCCCAGCTGTTTGTCATTCCGGTATCAGACTGTTAGTGCTGATAACGAGGGAGTTCTGAGAGTCATGAAGGGCTCGACCCCAACGCAATCATAGAAGGGAGCGCGGTATGGCCATTGATGGAATGAAGGTTATCGATCTGGATAGCCACCTGGTAGGCGACTTGGAAAGTTGGGACCAGACGGTCGAGGACCAATGGAGACCGTATCTGCCGAAAAAGCTACCCACCAAAGACAACGAACGGCGCAAGACGCTGATTGGTAATAGAATCATGATCGGGTCGGAGTTGGGAAGGCAAAAGGCGGAAAAAAACGAATGGGTCACATCGGACGATCTGACGCCGCAGGGCCGGGTGCGCAACATGACCTTGGATGGCATCGATGTCGCCGTTCTCTCGCCCAACTCACCGGCATTGGACATTCTGTGGTTTGTCGACGATCCCGAGCTTGCGGCGGCCTACGCGCGGGCTCAGAACAATTACATGAATTACTACGCCTCGCAGCAGCCGGGCCGTCTCATGTGGGCGGGAGTCATTCCGCTGCAGGATTCCAAGGAAGCCATTAAAGAACTTCACCGGGCCAAGGAGTTGGGCAGCAAAGCGCTCAACGTGAAGGCGACACCGATTCCGGGCAAGGAGTGGTGGGATCCGCACTTCGATCCGATCTTCGACGAGCTCGAGAAGCTCAACATGCCGATTATTTTTCACGATACCAAGACCGGCTCCATGGGCCATGAGCGGTTCGCGGAAAATTTCTTCTTCTCGCATATGGTTGGACGCACCATTGAAACCATGGTGTGTCTGATGGTCTATCTTTGTGGCGGAATTCTGGAACGCCACCCGGATCTGAAAATTATTTGCCTTGAAACCGGCGCGTCGCAGATGCCGTGGTGGATTTCGCGGATGGACGAGCATTTTGAAAAGCTGCCGCATTTGGTTCCGTGGCAGAAAAGAAAACCATCCGACATTTTCAACCAAAGCGTCTACGTCGGCTGCGAACCGTTCGAAGACGGACTGTTCGAATGGGCGGTGGAACACCTTGGCGGCGACCGGCTGGTATTGGCAACCGATTCGCCCCATTGGGACTCGTCTCAGCCGGGGCAGGTGACCGGACCGATTTCCGCGAGCACAAAAATATCCAAGGAGAACAAACGCAAGGTTCTCGGCGAGAACGCCATCAATTTGTTGGGATTAGGTCTGTAGGGCCTAAAGTAACTGGTTTGGGCTGTCGCTGTAGGGGTGGGTTTGAAACCCACCCCTACAATGCTAATGCGGCCGTTTACTGAGGTCGCTCAGCGATAATTCGGGCGTGGAAAATGGAGCGGCAGACGAAGGAGATTTATGGTTAGAGCACTGATTTATTTATTGGTCACTCTAGCGCTTTTTCTCACCTCTCAAGATTTGCCCGCCGCTGCAGCTGGTAAGCAAGTCGTAATCGCGCATGCGGCGATGAATGCCCGGGTTGCACCGTTGTGGGTCGCCCGTGACCGTGGATTCTTCACCAAATACGGTGTCACGGCCGATACCATTTTTGTTCGCGGCGCGCCGACGCTTGTCGCTGCGATGCAGGCGAACGAAATCGATGTTGGTTATACGGGCGGGACGGCCGTCGTGGGGGCTGTAGCCAACGGCGCCGATCTAAAAGTCCTCTCCGCGTTTACCAACCGCGTAACCTACGATTTGATGGTGAAACCGGGCATCAAAACACCCGAGGATCTGCGCGGCAAGAAATTCGGAATTCAAAGCATCGGCGGCACGGTCTGGATGGGCGCGATTCTCGCCTTAGAACATTTACGGCTGGACCCGGAGCGCGATAAGATCGCGATCCTTGCCGTCGGTGATCAGAACGTATTGGCGCAAGCACTCGAGAGCGGTACGATCGATGCCACGGTCCTGGACGGCGTTCAGAGCCGGCGTTTGGCCGCGCTGGGATTTCCGACGCTCGTCGACCTGAACAAATTTAATTTGCCGATCTTAAGCTCCGGCTTTGTCATGAGAGAGCCCAATATTCAAAAAGACCCACAGTTAGCCGAGAATTTGATGAAGGCGGTCATCGAAGGCGCGGCTTTTTCGCTTTCCCAGGCGCAGAAACCGGTGACTATAAAAATCTTGCAAAAATATTTAAAAGTCGGCGAGCGCGATGCGGAAGAGGGATATCGAGACCTGGTGAACGGAACGGATAAGAAGCCCTATGCCGCGCCGGCGGGCGTTACCAACGTTATCCGTTTGATGAAGAGAAGCAATCCAAAAGTGGAAAAGGTGAAGCCGGAACTGCTGATCGATGACCGGATCTTAAAAAAGCTCGATCAAAGCGGCTTCATCGACGAAGTGTTAGCCAAGTACGGAGTGAAATGAAGCAAGCTGGTGAAAAAGCCCCATCTGCTTCGTTGCGCTCAGTCGCCTCGCTTCAACGTACGAAAAGAGTACGTCTCAGCTCGTCGACCAATCGCGCGCCTTGTATCTGGAGCTTTTTGACCGGCTTGCAAATCCGATTTAACGAATTTTACATGTCACAGGAGTAATTCAATGTATATTGACGGTGACACTCACTATTGGCCGCTTCGATTTATCGACAAAGTCTCGCATCCCGGCAAAGGACACGTCGAAGTCAAAAAAGATACGAGCGATTTTTATGTTCGTCATGGCGAACGGGTGCCCGGGGATGTCGCGACTTACTACCGCGACGGAAAGAAAATCCATTCGTTTAAGGAGGGGCGCTGGAATTTAGAGCTGCGCGCGGAGTTCATGAAGAAGGATGGATTCGATGTCCAGGTTTTAATTCCGGACAACCGGCCGCTGATTTATGAGGTCGATCCGGATCTCGGGCGACAGTTGGCGCGGGCTTATAACGACACTGCCGCCGAAGACATCGATGGCGACAAGCGTTTTATTGGCTGCTCATGGATTTATCTGCCGGATATCAAGGAATCGGTTCGTGAGTTGCGCCGGTCTGTGAAAGACCTCGGCATGAAGGCGGTCAAGTTCAACGGCGGCTGGGGTGATGGCGATCTCGACAACGAAGTCCTCTGGCCGCTTTATGAAGAGATTGCAGATTTGAACATTCCGATTCTGGTTCATCCGGCGGCGCGGGTGTTCGAAGCGCAGCACAGTCATCCGTGGCTGGTGGGCAGCGAACGCTACCAGGGCTTTCAGCATTTTCCTACGGCTCTCGGCTTTCCGTTAACCTATATGGTTAGCGCGGCGCGGCTCATTTTCAGCGGTGTTCTGGATCGTTTCCCGACGTTGAAGTTTGCTTTTTTTGAAGGTGGCATCGGTTGGGTGCCATGGCTGATGCAAACCCTCAACGCGCACACGCCGGGCGAGGCCAGCATCTCGACGGCGGTCCTGCAGTTTTATAAAGACAAAGAGAAATTGAAGAAGGCGCCGAGCGAATATTTTAGTCAATTCTATATCGCCGCGGTATCATGGGAGAGCTACCTGTCGGAAACGATCAAAGGCTGGCCGAACCACAACATCATCATCGGCAGCGATTTCGATCACGGCGATGCAGTTGCCACCTGGCCAAGGACGGTGGACGTAATAAAGGCGATGCCGGGATTATCTGCGACAGACAAAGAAAAAGTGTTGGGCGGCAATGCAATGCGTTTATTCGAAATGAACGGAAACGGCGCGCAACACTCCGCGCCGGTAGCGGCTAAATCCCCCTAAATCCCCCTTTCAAAAAGGGGGATTTTTCTGTCGGTGCTTTTACCCCTCTTTGGAAAAGATGCCTAGCACCGTCGAAGGGAGGAGAAGGAGAGATTTTTCGCGGAACGGAACCCGTTCATGCTGAGGTTCTCGAAGCATGAGCACCTTTAAAAGCCTGCTAGCTTGATCTCTCTTTCTTTTTGGTTCACATGATCCTTCCAATCAAGCGAATTCGTGAGCTCCGATAACACCATGATGTGATGGAATCGATTCGCCTTCGGATCGCGGATCACGTGGGGGGCCTCATTTCCAGCTTGCACGTCCCGGATAGCTTTGCCGACGATCCGCCGGCAAGCGATGATGGCTTTGTCGCTGCTTCCCAGGTGCTCTCTCGTCCTGTCGACAATGGGTCCGCTGCCTTCGAGAATCGCCACGTCCTGGGTGTTGAAGATTCTTCCCATGCCGCTGAAACTCCAGCTCCTCATTGCTTCCCTATCCTGTAAATAGCCGTTCGCCTTGTTGCGAAGAGGTATATAATCCTCCCCGGCTTCAGCGCGGATCTCGCGGATTCGCTTCCAATCGGTCGCATCGAGCGGGGCGCTCCGGCGGAACATGATTTCGTAGCGCCAGTGGCGCGTATCGTCGATGGGCACGTGCCAAAACATGTAGTACCCGTCGCCACCCATCGGCCCGACCACCGTGGCGATGCTCGGCAGAATAAAATTCTGCATACGAAAATATACTTTGCCGTCTTTGGTTTGTCGCAGAGAAATAATCCGAGTGCCAAAATCTGTATCGTCGGTTTCAATGCGTGGCGCGGCATCGTCAATGTAAAACGCCATCGGCAAGGTTCCCGCCGTGCCATTAACCGGCCGCTTTAAATCCGGAGGCGCGTCTAACTGGCGATGCAAGAACGAGGTGTGGCTGGGGTCCATGTTGCCTTCGAGCGCTTGAAGATAGTTACAATCATGAAAGAGCTTGGTTACGTAGCGGTGCTCGGCCGGAACATTGAACGCTTCATAGGCAGGCAAAAGCGGGGGAGTGGCCGATCCAAGGTAAGCAAAAATAATCCCGCCCACTTCCTGGCAGGGATAACTCAGATGGTGAACCTTATTTTTGAATTCGGTATCGGCAGGCTCGGACGGCTGTTCCAGGCAAGCGCCGCGGCCGTCAAAAAGCCAACCATGGTACAGGCAACGCAAGCCGCCGCTTTCCACTCTGCCCATGCTGAGATCGGCGCCACGATGGGGACAATGGAGCCCCACGAGTCCGGGTTTCCCCTGATGGTCGCGAAAGAGGACTAAGTCCTCACCTAGAATTCGAACTCGAGACGGAATATCCGGTTTCAACTCCTCGGAAAGGGCTGCCGGCAGCCAGTACGACCTCAGGAATGTGCCGCCGGGCGTGCCGGGCGTGCTCCGGGTCAAGAGATCATTTTCTTCCTGCGTTAGCATGAATCAATCCTCCGATTGGCCTGCACTATAATTAAGTATTCGAGTTTGTTGTCAAGACACGCGAATCTTTGGTAATTACGGTACTCACCTCATCGCCGTGCTTTCAAAGCGCAAGCGGCGTTAGATTGCTGCATCAAGGGGACATAATGCAAGGAACGGAGGCCAATGCCGTGGACCGACAGACAAGAATCATGGTTTTAAGCATCGCCGTGCTGGCGCTGCTTGCTTATATAATTTTTGCCGGCTAAAAGCCGGAGCATTTGGCAGTTTCACCCAGAGGGCTGCGTGCCCGGCGCCGCCATCTCGATTGACAAACCGGACAGCATTGGATAATTCTTTTGCATAAAATTTTGCATAATTTTTTAGGAGGAGCTCCATGCCGAAGAGTCTCAGGACTTTTATTGAAGATTGCCAGCGCGAGTTGCCCGGCGAAGTGATTCATATTACCAAAGAAGTTGATCCCGCCAATTACGACGTTACAGCGATTATCAAACATCTCGGTGCGCATAAAAAATTTCCCATCATCATCTTTGACAAGGCGCGGAATCTGAACGGCAAGGTGGGCCCCATCAAATTGACAATGAACTGCGAGATTTCGCAGGGGAAAACGCAGATTGCACTCGGAATGCCGAAAAACTCCACTCGTCCTGAGATGGCGGAAAAGTGCCTGGAGATGGAAGAACACCGTGTGCCGCCGACAATCGTCAGTCGGAAAGATGCACCGGTCAAAGAAAATACGATGGTGGGCAAAGACGTTGACCTATACCAGATTCCTATCATGCGCCACCATGAGATGGACGGCGGTCCGTACATCGTTCTATCGACGATTACCAAAGACAAAAAGTCCGGCATTTATAACTGCTCCTATCACCGCATGGAAGTTAAGTCGAAGAACATGACCGCGCTCTATGCGTCGCCGCGCCACTTGTGGAAAATCTATCGCGATTACGAGTCGCGTAACGAAGAGATGCCGGTGGCTACGGTTCTAGGCCATCACCCAGCTTTTCATATGGGCGCTTGCTACAGCGGCCCGTTCGAAGTCAGCGAATACGATGTCATCGGCGGATATCTCGGAGAACCGCTTCGTTTAGTGGCTTCCGAAACTTTCGGCGATGATTTGCTTATCCCCGCCGACGCGGAAATCGTTATCGAAGGAGTCCTCATTCCAAACAAACGGGTGGTGGAAGGTCCTTTCGGCGAGGCGCCGGGTTATCTCGGTCCGCAGCGCTATAGCACCTGCGCCGAGTATCAGGTGAGAGCCATCAACTATCGCAACGGCGCGATGTACCAGTCGGTGATCACGCCGGAAGGCGACAAGCCCTGGATGGATCTCCCGCGCGAGGGTGCTTATCTGCGCCGCTGCCGCGAAGCGGTTCCGGGCGTGACCGCCGTTTGCAAACAGGGACGCCACGCGCATTACAACGTTTTTATCTCGATGAAGAAAATGTCCGAGGGCGATCCCGGCCGGGCGGCCGCCGCTGCTTTGACTTTCGATCACACCAAAAATGTTTTTGTGTTTGATGATGACATCGACGTGTTCAATCCAACGGACATTCTCTGGGCGATCGCCACGCGCGTTCAACCGCACCGGCAAGTTTCAATATTGCAGCCGCTCTTCCGCGGCAATTTCCTCGATCCATCGCTGGTCGATGAGATCAAAACCTCCGGCATGATCGTGGACGCGACGAAGCCGCTTGACCGGCCGTTCTCGCCGGTCTCCAAGTGCCCGGATGAAGCAATGGAGCGAATCAAGTTGGAAGACTATGTGCCGGGCGAAGTGTTCCAACACATCCCAATGGACCGCACGACCTATTGGGCGTAGACGGGAATCGCGAATGAAAAATTAAAAATGAAAAATTAAAAATCTAAAATCCAAAATTGAATGAGGTAAATTATGGGTCAGGCGGTCGAAGTAACGTGTCCAACGTGCAAGAAGATTTTTGTCGTGAATCCGCACATGCTCGGGTCCGGCATGGATTTTCATTGCCCATTTTGTAATCTTTATTTCCCAGAAAAAGACAGTCCGAAAATTCGCAAGTAGGAGTTTGATCTCTCTTGTCACGACGCCTGCCTTGATCTCTCTGTCATTTCGACCAACGGGAGAAATCTTTCTTAGATCCTCACATTCGTCGAGAAGGCAATGCCGCCTCAGTCCATTGCGGCAGATTGGGTGTCCGGTGGACGGACTGCTTGTCTAATTTCAGAAGATGAAGCGATCGACTACGTATAACGTTGTGGGTAAGAACGCCCACCGCGTCGACGGTGTAGAAAAAGTCACCGGAAAAGCGGTCTACACTGGTGACATTGAATTGCCCGGGATGGCCTACGCGAAAATCCTTCGCAGTCCGGTGGCTCACGCCCGCTTAGTCAAGGTCGATGCTTCGAAGGCGGCGAGTCTTAACGGCGTTGTTACTGTTCTTACACGGGACGACATCAAGGAATTTAACTATCTCTACGGTGCGACCTATAAAGACCAATCCATCGTGGCCGTAGAAAAAGTACGTTATGTGGGCGATCCGGTGGCTGCAGTTCTGGCCGATGATCCGGCGACAGCGGAAGAAGCGCTGAACCTTATTGAAGTCGAATACGAAGAGCTGCCTAAGGTCACCGGCATCGATGAGGCCATTGCCGAAGGTGCTCCCCTGGTGCACGAAGGCGACCTTGCGAGGGCGGAGCTGCGCGGTTCGACCTACGGCGCGCCGGAACGTTTTAAAGGGACCAACGTCTGCTATTACTTCGGTTACGAGCGGGGAGACCTCGAAGACGCTTTCAAAAAAGCTGATCACGTGTTCGAGGACACATTTCGCTTCCACAAAGTTCAACACTATTCGGTAGAGCCCCACACGAACATTGCGCATTACGACGGCGAGAAGTTCACGATCTGGAGCTCGTGCCAGGATCCTTTCACTCTGCGCGATCACCTCTCCGGAATTTTCCGGCTGCCGCTTAGCCGCATTCGCGTCATTGTCCCTTACGTCGGTGGCGGTTATGGCGGCAAGCTGTACGTCAAGGCAGAACCGATCACGGCTGCATTGTCCTGGAAAACGCGACGCCCGGTAAAGCTGGTTTTGTCCATCGGCGAAAGTTTTAAAACTACTACGCGGCATGCAGCGCGCGTAAAACTTAAAACCGGCGTGACTCGCGATGGCCGCCTCATCGCCAGGGACTGCCAGATTTTTACTGATACTGGCGCGTATGCTGACGCCGGTCCGCGGGTTACACAGAAGGCGGGTTATCGCGCGCTCGGGCCATACAAGATTCCCACCGCCAGGGTGGAGGCGCATGGCGTTTACAGCAATACCGTTCCTGCCGGCGCATTTCGCGGGTTTGGCGGCGTTCAGGTTACCTGGGCATACGAATCACAAATGGACATGATGGCGGAGCGACTTGGTTTGGATCCGGTGGAGTTCCGTTTAAAAAATCTGCTCAAAAAAGGCGACCTATATACCGCTGGCGACACGCCGGTTGACTGTGATCTCAAGGAAGGCTTGCTAAAAGTCGCCGACGCCATCAAATGGAAAGAGAAATCGACTAGGCCCAACACCGGGAAAGGCCTCGGGCTGTGTATGAAGGATGCCGGTGGAACGTACAAAGTCGCCGGAGCCACGGTTAAAATGTCTTCCGATGGCAGCGTGGCGCTTTTAACTGGAACGGTGGAGGTGGGGCAGGGTCCGCGGACGGCGCTCAGCCAGATTGTGGCAGAAGAGCTGGGCATGAGCCTGGAACAGATTACTGTGGCGCAGTTGGATACCGATGTTACGCCATACGATATTTCGACCAGCGCCAGCAGTTCCACGGTCGTGATGGGCACCGCGGTGCAAGCCGCCGCCCAAGACGTTAAGAAACAGCTGCTGCAATGCGCAGCAAAAGTTCTCAAACAGAAAGTCGCAGCGCTTAACCTCAAAGACGGTAAGGTGCAGGTTCGCGGCGGCGAGCCGATCTCGTACAGCAAAGTGATCACGGAATTTTTCGGCAGTAAGGCCGGCGAGCTGATCGGTAAAGGTCTCTATCGCGACAAGCGCAGCAAAGAGGCCGTTTTAGGCTCGCCGACTACTTTTTGGGAAGTTGGGTGGGGTGGTGCGGAAGTCGAAGTCGATCCGGAAACCGGTGTGATCAACCTGCTGAATTACGCGTCAGTCAGCGATGTTGGCAAGGCCATCAATCCCGAGCAGGTTCACGGTCAGGACGAAGGCGCTGTGATGTTCGCGATCGGCCACACTCTGTGTGAAGAAATGGTGTATGAAGATGGCCAACTCCTGAATCCAAACCTGATCGACTACCGCGTGCCTACGTTTGAGAATCTGCCTGAGAAATTTTCCACTCAACTCATCGAGAACGGGAACGGGCCGGGGCCGTACGGCGCCAAAGGAATGGGCGAAGGTGGTCTTTTGCCGGTAGCCTCCGCGATAGCGAATGCAGTCCGCCAAGCGACCGGAGTTAGAATTCAAGACCTACCGCTCACGCCGCCAAATGTCTGGAAGGCGCTGCAAGCAAAAAAGCAAACCGGCTAAGTTTTCTCGAAAAATCTTGTCTCTGCATTGATTTCGTTTTACTTCCTCGCCCTCGCTTCGAGGGAGAGGATTGAGGTGAGGGTGTAAAAATTGCCCCCACCCATTCTAAATGGGCGAGGGAATCAAACAAGAGCTGCGTAAAAACTGGGATAGGGGCAAAAAGGAAATACTAGAGTTCCAAAACTGCGCTGCACCGGCTACACGTCGCCAATTTTGGATCAGCCTTCATTGCCTGTGTGGCCTCCGCGACCGCGCCGCCGGGATCGTCAAACCTCACGTCCGTCTCATAAAGATTGTTGCCGCAGTTTTCACAGGGCCAGATGAACCGGTCCATTTCGCTGGCTTGCCGTTTTCGTTCGATCACAAATGTCCAAGATCCATCCTGACGGCGGGGCGAATGAGGTATTTTTGCGGGAAGAAGAAACAGGTCCCCGTCTTTAAGAATGGCGAGCTCTTGCTTGCCTTCTGCAAGATAATAAAGCTTGAGTTCGCCCTCCAACTGGTAGAATATTTCGTCTCCAGGATTGATGTGAAAATCCTTGCGACGATTGGGTCCGCGGGTGACAAACGCAATGAAATCCGAGTCCTCCCAAATCACTCTGCGTTGGCCCCAATTGCCCCGATTCTCATTGATCCATTGCTGTAAGTTGAAGCCCTTAAGATGAGGAAACATAAAGCCTCCTGGTCCGTCGCTGCCAGTATAGAAGCAGTCTAAAACTCAAAGCAAGACGAAAAAATAATCGCTTCGAGGTGTCGGGATGCCGGGTCGTTCCGGTCGAGTCAAAAAACTTGAAGTAAAAACCATTGGCCTAATCTCTGATACCCATGGGCTTGTCCGGCCGGAGGCGCTCGATGCTCTTACAGGCGTCGATCTTATCATACACGCCGGTGACATTGGTGCGCCAGAAGTGATCGAGGCCCTGCAACGTATTGCGCCGGTGATTGCCATCAAGGGCAACAATGACAGGCAACCCTGGGCGAAATCCATTCCCGATACTCAATCGCTAACTGCAAACAAGGTGAAGCTTTACATTATTCACAATCTGAACGAGCTCGACTTTGATCCGGGCGCACGCGGAATCCAGGTTGTCATCAGCGGCCATTCGCACAAGCCGTCAATCGTTAGCCGCAATGGGGTTCTTTACGTAAACCCCGGCAGTGCGGGCCCGCGCCGATTCAAGCTGCCGATTGCGATCGCTAAATTGGAGATCCAAGGGACAAAGCCGAAGGCAAAAATTCTGGAGCTGAAGATTTAAGTTTGACTTTCGATTGACGGCACGATACAAACACATAGTCTTTTAATCCGATCCGTGAGATCGGAAAAGGCGACATGAAAGAGCGAAATTCCACTAAAGCTTTTTCCAAATGGCCCTCTCGGCTAGTCCGCGGGGGCCTTTTTTTTCTATGATCGAGGAAAAGCAAATTCTTTTTGAGAAGGACGAGTTGGGTAGGACCATAACCCGCATGGCGCACGAGGTGATTGAGAAAGTTAAGAGTGTTGATGAGCTGGTTTTAATCGGTATTCGTTCTCGGGGAGTTTATCTGTCGCGCCGTCTGGCTCGGAAGATCCATGAGGTCTCCCATATCAATCCAACTGCGGCAAGCATCGATGTGACTCCGTACAGAGACGACCGTGGCCGTGATGCCGGCTTTCCGGTGGGGACTTTCGATTTTCAGGTCGGTGTCGACGATAAGACCGTGGTGCTGATCGACGATGTGATATTTCGCGGGCGCACAATTCGCGCGGCGATGGACGCCGTGGAGCGGTTGGGAAAACCCAAAAGAATTCTGGTTGCGGCGCTCATCGATCGTGGCGCGCGGGAACTGCCCATTCGAGCTGATATCGTGGGAAAAAATATCGACCCGGACAAAAATGAGAGAGTTAACGTGATGCTCGAAGAATCGGATGGCATCGATCAGGTTACGCTCACAAATTGGCAACCGCACTAATCTAGGGCGCGAATGCGAAATTTGCTATCCATTGCTGATTTAACCAACGACGAGATCGAACAGATTTTTGAACTGGCCGACTCGGCGCCCCGATTGGCGACGGATAAGACTGCCGCCGGTCAAATCATGGCCACACTTTTCTATGAGCCAAGCACGAGAACGCGGCTCTCTTTCGAGTCCGCAATGCATCGTTTGGGCGGGGCGGTCATCAGCTGCTCGGATATGAAATCCTCTTCGGCCGCGAAAGGGGAAAGCCTTGCCGATACCGCCAAGGTCGTGTCGAGCTATGCCGATGTGCTGGTGGTTCGACATTACTGGGACGGAGCGGTTCAGGCCATGGCGGAAAACGCGGACGTTCCAGTCATCAATGCAGGTGACGGCCGGCGCGAGCATCCGACGCAAACGCTTTGCGATCTTTACACCTTGCGCAAAGAGAAGGGCGAACTCAGAGGTTTGACGGTCGTCGTTTGCGGTGATCTTAAGAATGGCAGGACCATTCACTCGCTGGTATTTGCGCTGGCCCGCTTCGGCGCCAACGTAGTAACTCTCGCTGCCAACGGCATGGAATTGCCGCAGTACGTGATCGAGCGCTTAGAAAGAGAATACGGTTATTCATTGGCGCCGGTCGCCGCAGACGATCTGAGCGAGGTGGTGACGGAGACCGATGCGCTTTATCTCGCGCCGAAACAACCGCACCAGTTGGCCTTGTTTACCCAAGTCGACGCGGCCATGCAGAACCGCCTTAATACCATGGTTTCTGGATTACGCTACGACGCCTTTTATGTGACAAGAAAGCAGAAGGAACGGATGAAAGAGGGCACCACCGGTGGGAGTTACCCGAGCATCGGTCCGAGCTTTCTTAAACAGAGCCGCTTTAAAGAAACCGTTGTGATGCATCCATTGCCGCGGGTCGACGAACTCTCGCGTGAAGTCGATAAGGATTGGCGCGGTATTTACTTCAAGCAAGCGGCCTACGGTGTTCCGGTTCGGATGGGGCTATTGAAATTTCTTTTCGACCAACGCGAGAGCAAAAAGCCAAGCGCCAAAAAAATCGCGAAATGGTATCAAAGTCCCGAGCCTTTGGGCCCTCAATGCCCCAATGCCAACTGTGTGACGGTTACCGAAACGGGGTCCACGCGACGCAGATTCGAACTGGTTTCCGGCAGTCCGAGCGGCGCTCTCCTTCTCGCCTGCGTCTACTGCAATCATCGCTTCAAAGTTCAGTTTGTGGGCCACACCAAATCGAAGCGCTACTGCAGCTACGATATGGCCTTGTCCGACACCGTGGGCGATTGGTTCAAGAAAAAAGAATTGGCGATCTTCGATTCCATTAAGGAAGCCGAGGAGTTGGGTTATGAACCCTACAAGAGCGGACCTCAGCGGACTATAATGGATCAGACCGAAATCCAGGACGCAGTGCGTGAAATAAGCCAACAAATCTTGCGAGATTGCGAGGATGTGGACCGCTTGCTCATCTTGGGGGTAAAGACCAAGGGGTCTTATATTGGGCAACGCATTGCCGGGGAATTGGAAGCGGATCGGAAACGAAAGTTTGAAGTTGGAGAGATCGAGATCTACGGATCATTAGAGGAAATTCGCAGGATTTCTGTGGAAGAACCGAATGAACTTCCGCTCAACCTTAAGGATCGCGAGGTTATTCTCGTCGACGATGTTATCTATACCGGCCGGACGGTCAAAACTGCGCTTAGTATTATCTTTAAGGCCGGCCGGCCCCGTTCCGTGCGGTTGGCGGTTTTAATCGATCGCGGCCACCGGGAAGTCCCAGTCAAACCCAACTATGTCGGCAAGCACATTCCAAGCTCGGAACGTGAGCGGGTGCGGGTGAAATTAAGGGAAGCCGAGCACGACGAAAAAGACAAAGTGGTGATCTATTCGATGATCAGCCCGGCGGAAACTGTCGTATGACCAAGACAAAAGCTATTTTGGCTCTTGCCGACGGCCAATACTACGAAGGAATCTCTTTTGGGGCCGAAGGGGAGGTCATGGGCGAGGTCGTGTTCAACACGAGCATGACTGGCTATCAAGAGATACTCACCGATCCTTCTTACGAAGGGCAGCTCGTGGCGATGACTTATCCGGAGATCGGCAACGTCGGCGTCAATGCAGAAGATGCGGAATCGGCACGGCCTTTCACCAAGGGGTTTATTGTTAAGCGCTACACGCCATCGCCAAGCAATTGGCGCGCGACTCAGCCGCTTCACGAATACATGCGCGAGCACGGAATCGTGGGGATCCAAGGCATCGATACTCGCTCGCTGGTGCGTCATTTGAGAGATCACGGCTCGCAAGAGGGAATCATATCGTCCCAGAGTTCAGATCCAGCGGCGCTCGTCGCCAAGGCCAAGGCATCGCCCGGACTTGTGGGACGCGATCTCGTTCGCGATGTGACGTGCGGCGAAGTTTACGACTGGAATGAGGGAATGTGGGAGCTCGGAACCGGATACAAAAAACGCGATCCGATTCGTGAGAAGGGGAAAGGCAGCCGGAGCAAGAACGGTTCGTTTCGTACCCCGCTCTATTCCATTGTCGCTTACGATTTCGGCATCAAGCAAAACATACTTCGTAATCTTGCCGAAGCGGGCTGCCGCGTAAAAGTTGTTCCGGCCGCGACTGCCGCGGAGGAAGTTTTGGCAATGAACCCCGACGGCATCTTCTTATCCAACGGACCGGGAGATCCGGATGCGGTTCCTTACGCAAAAGAGAATGTGCAAAAATTGCTCGGCAAGAAGCCGATCTTCGGTATTTGTCTCGGACATCAAATCATGGGCCTCGCATTGGGCGGCAAAACCTACAAGCTCAAATTCGGCCACCACGGCGGCAATCAACCGGTGATGGATTTAACCACGAGAAAGGTTGAGATCACAGCTCAGAACCACGGCTTCGCCGTCGACGCCGACTCTCTGAAAGGCGCAGCCGAGGTCACGCACCTCAACCTGAATGACAATACGGTCGAAGGCTTGTGTCATCGGGAGCTACCGATCTTTTCGGTTCAGTATCATCCCGAGTCGTCGCCGGGTCCGCACGATGCCAATTATTTGTTTCGGCGTTTTACGGATCTGATGGGGAAAGAGAAAAAATAAATTTCGCATTTCGAAATTCGAATTTCGAAATAAAGTCTATGCCCAAACGCACTGACATCAAATCGATTCTGCTGATCGGCTCCGGGCCGATTGTTATCGGCCAAGCGTGTGAGTTTGACTATTCCGGGACTCAGGCGATCAAGGCGTTGAGGGAGGAAGGTTATAAAGTCATTCTCGTCAATTCCAATCCGGCAACCATCATGACCGATCCGGAGTTCGCAGATCGTACTTATGTAGAGCCGATCACGACAGAAATCGTCGAGAAGATTATCGCTAAGGAACGCCCGGACGCGCTGCTGCCGACTCTCGGAGGTCAGACCGCGCTGAATTTATCCATCGATCTCGCTGAACGCGGAATTCTCGAGCGTTATGGCGTGGAGATGATCGGTGCCAAACTGGATTCCATCAAAAAAGCCGAAGACCGGGATCTTTTCAAAGCAGCGATGCGTAAGGCCGGCCTCGACTTGCCGCGCAGCGGTTATGCCCACAACATGCGCGATGCGATGCGGATCCAGAAGCGGCTTAGTTTTCCGGTGATTATTCGCGCTTCACGAACCCTCGGTGGCAGCGGAGGCAATTTCGCTTTCGGCCCGGAAGATTTCAAAACCGTCGTGCAAGCCGGGCTCAGCATCTCGCCGGTGCACGAAGTGCTGATTGAAGAATCGGTACTGGGCTGGAAAGAATTCGAGCTCGAGGTGATGCGCGACCACAAGGACAATGTGGTGATCATCTGCTCGATTGAGAATTTTGACGCCATGGGTGTGCATACAGGAGATTCGATAACCGTGGCGCCGGCGCAAACTCTAACCGACAAAGAATATCAAATCATGCGCGATGCGTCGCTGAGAGTGATACGGGAGATCGGCGTCGACACCGGCGGATCGAACATCCAATTCGCAGTTAATCCGAAAGATGGCCGCATGGTGGTGATCGAAATGAATCCCCGCGTTTCGCGCAGTTCCGCGCTTGCGAGCAAGGCCACCGGATTCCCGATTGCCAAGATCGCGGCGAAATTGGCCGTGGGCTATACGTTGGATGAAATTCCCAACGATATAACGCGTGAAACACCGGCCTGCTTTGAACCGACGATTGATTACGTCGTCGTGAAGATTCCACGCTTCACGTTTGAAAAATTTCCCCAAGCCAAGGATCTTTTGACGCCGCAGATGAAATCCGTGGGTGAGGCCATGGCCATTGGGCGGACGTTTCAGGAAGCACTGCAGAAGGCGATGCGTTCACTGGAGATCGGCTCTTTTGGTTTTGAACCAAGATCCGCTCTTGCATCCGATCATCGCGACGAAGCGTTAAAGGTGATCAGGGAGAAGCTACAAAATCCCAACGCGCAGCGCTTGTGGTATTTGGGCGATGCCTATCGAATCGGGATGAACACCGAAGAGATCTACCAGCTTTCAAGCATTGACCCCTGGTTCCTGGAAAAAATCCGCGAGATTATTGAAACCGAGGGAGAAATCGGGAGTCACCGCGGCAGCGCTATGGATATTCCGGCGGAGACACTGCGGCTTTGGAAACAGATGGGCTTTGCCGATTCCCGTCTTGCGATTCTTGCCGACAGCACCGAGGCGGACATTCGCGGCCTCAGGAAGAACAACGCGATCGAAGCTGTGTTCAATTCGGTCGATACCTGCGGTGCCGAGTTTCAAGCCTTCACGCCTTATCTCTATTCGACCTACGAAGGCGAAGACGAATCTAAACCCACGCCGCGACGAAAAATCATGATTCTCGGCGGCGGGCCGAACCGGATCGGTCAAGGAATCGAGTTCGATTACTGCTGCGTGCATGCGGCTTTCGCCTTGAAAGAAGAAGGCTATGAAACAATCATGGTCAACTGCAATCCGGAGACCGTCAGCACGGACTACGATACTTCGGACAAGCTTTACTTTGAGCCGCTGACCCTTGAAGAAGTGATGAATATCGTCGATCGGGAAAAACCCGATGGAGTGATTGTTCAGTTCGGCGGGCAGACGCCGTTGAAGCTGGCGCTGCCGCTGGAACGAAGCGGCGTGAAGATCATCGGCACGTCGCCGGACAGCATCGACCTGGCGGAGGATCGTGAGCGGTTTTCTGAGTTGTTGAGCCGTCTCCAGATCAAGCAGCCCGAAAATGGCATGGCACGCTCTTCCGAAGCCGCTTTCGCAATCGCCGAACGATTAGGCTATCCGGTTTTAGTGCGGCCTTCTTACGTTCTCGGCGGCCGCGCGATGCAGATCGTCTATGATCAGGATTCGCTGCGGCACTACATGACCCACGCGGTCGCGGCTTCGCCTGAACATCCAATTCTGGTTGACAAATTTTTGGACGATGCGATCGAACTTGACGTCGATGCCCTGGGCGATGGCGAAACCGTGGTGATTGGCGGCGTCATGGAGCATATCGAACGCGCGGGTGTCCATTCCGGCGACAGCGCCTGCAGCCTGCCTCCGAAATCCATCGGCCCGGAAGTCCAGGCGGAAATTCGCAGGCACACCGTGGCTCTTGCGAAGGCGCTGAACGTTTGCGGGCTGATGAACGTGCAATTCGCCGTGCAGCGAAATGAGGTTTACGTATTGGAAGTCAATCCTCGCGCTTCGCGGACCGTGCCGTTCGTCAGCAAGGCCATTGGCGTGCCGCTCGCCAAAATCGCCGCGCGAGTGATGGTTGGAAGAAAACTAAAAGATCTCGGAATGAGCACGGAGATCGTGCCCAAGCATATCTCGGTTAAGGAAGCGGTTTTTCCATTCAATAAGTTTCCCGGAGTTGATACGTTGCTGGGTCCGGAGATGAAATCCACTGGCGAGGTGATGGGGATCGATACCTCTTTCGGTTTGGCTTTCGCAAAAGCACAACTCGGGGGCGGCATGCGCTTGCCGCGGGCAGGACGGATCTTTATCAGCGTGCCCGATCAGGACAAACCCAGTGTGACCCCCGCAGCGGAAAAATTACACCGGGTTGGTTTCAAGATTGTCGCTACGCGCGGAACCGCTCGCTACTTTGAGGCGAGAGGTATTCCTTCGGAGATTGTTAAAAAAGTTCAAGACGGTAGCCCTCATATCGCCGATCGAATTAAGAAAGGTGAGATCGATATGGTGATTAACACTCCCACCGATGCTCACTCCCAAGCTGATTCCTATTTGATCCGGCGCAACGCATTGGATTACCAAGTTCCTTATTTTACGACCATCGCGGGGGCAGTTGCTGCCGCTGAAGGAATTGAATACCTCAAAGAGCGCGAATTCGACGTCCAGGCGCTGCAGGATTACGTAGTTACGCCGCTGCCGTAACGCTACGCAGATTCCAGAGGTCAGAAGTCCGAGGTCAGAGATCAGCAAAATCAGATCTGAATTTTGCTATTCTCGCTCATCGATCTTCTATCCTCGAGGCCTCGCGTCTGAACTTCGTGCAGCTTGAACATAGCGTGTTTCTTGCTTCTTTGCGTGTTGAATGACCATCTCTCGTAATTCGCCCCACGATAATGCTCCTACCGAAACATCGAAAGCTCCATCCATTCGAGAAGGCCTGAAAGCGCTGCAAACGCCGATTCGCTTTCTCAAGGGAGTCGGGCCCAAGCGCGCGGAACAACTCGAGGCATTTGGCCTCGCCACGATTGAGGATCTGCTTTATCATCTGCCCTTTCGTTATGAAGACCGGCGTGACATCAGAAATATACGCGACGCCAGAGTCGGAGAAGAGACGAGCTTTGTCGGCCGGCTCTCGGCGGTTAAGGCCAAATACATTCCGCGGCTTAGGCGGCAAATCATCACGGCGACGTTGCATGACGGAACCGGCAGCCTGGCGTTGGTTTGGTATCGCGCGCCATCTTACCTCGCAAAATCGCTGGCCGATGGGCAGACCCTTTTGATTCATGGAAGAGTGGAGCAGAACGGTGGATCGCCAAAAAAGATCGTGCATCCCGAGTTCGACGTCCTTCAGTCGGCCGATGACCTGAACCTTTTGAAATGTGTTCTACCCATTTATGTACGGCCCGGCGGGATTCCGCTATCAATTCTTCGCAAATGGTTATTGCAAGCTTTAAATGAATACGCGGGATTCATTCCGCGATGTATGCCGAAGCCGGTAGCCGATCGCCAGCGGCTGTTGAATGTTGCGGCCGCGCTCGGCTGGCTTCACAATCCGCCGCCTGACACCTCGCTCCGCTCGCTACAAGGATTTTCATCTCCCGCGCATCACTCGATTATCTTCGATGAGCTTTTCTATCTGCAATTGGGATTAACATTGCGCAAGATGCACCGAAGGACCAACGCGGCGAGAATACAAAACCGGGGAAAACAAGAGTTAATTTCCCGGATGCGAGCTCTACTCACATTCAAGCTGACGGGAGCACAAGAGCGGGTCTTGGACGAAATAGAAAAAGATTTAGCGGCCGACTCTCCTATGCAACGTTTGATACAGGGCGATGTGGGTTGCGGAAAGACCATGGTCGCATGGCTTGCGTCTCTTAAGGTGATCGAGGAGGGCCACCAGGTTCTATGGATGGCGCCGACTGAACTTTTGGCTGAACAGCATTTCTTAGGTCTCAAGGGTTTCGCCAATGAGTTGGGGATCGCTTCTGCCTTACTCACAGCCTCCACGCCGGCGAAAGAAAAAAAAGCTCTTTTGCAAAAAATCGAATCCGGCGAGGTCCAATTTGTGGTGGGCACGCACGCCTTGATTCAACAGGACGTTCGCGCGCCGCGGATGGCGCTCGGCGTCGTCGATGAGCAGCATCGCTTTGGCGTGCTACAGCGGCTCTCGCTTCAGCGTTTAACTGGCTGCTCCGCCGATCCGGCACGGTCAGCACGCGAACCGCATATGCTTCTCATGAGCGCGACGCCGATCCCCCGAAGTCTCGCGATGGTGCTCTACGGCGACATGGACGTTTCATTCATTGACGAAATGCCGCCGGGAAGAACTCCAATTCAAACGAAAGTCCATCGCGATCCCGACCGGCGCGCTGTTTACGCAGCAGTTGTCGATGAGCTGCGGCGAGGCCATCAAGTGTTTGTCGTCTACCCGCTCGTCGAAACGTCGGAGCAACTTGAACAGGTTCGGGATGCAACTCAGATGGCCGAGAAGATGCGCCAGGGAGTGTTCAAAGATTTCGGCGTTGGTTTGGTTCACGGCAGAATGACAGCTCAGGAACGTGATGAAGTCATGCGTTTATTCCGTGACGGAAAAGTCGGGGTGTTGGTTTCGACCACCGTGATAGAAGTTGGCATCGATATCCCGAACGCCACGGTTATGGTGATCGAGCACGCCGACCGCTTTGGCCTTTCTCAACTCCACCAGCTGCGCGGCCGTGTCGGGCGCGGGTCTGCCGGCGGAAAATGTTTATTGGTCGATCGCAGTTACCGTAATGCAACTGCATCCGAGCGTCTTCGAGTCATGGAAAAGGAACATAGTGGATTTAAGATTGCGGAAGCGGATCTTGCGCTCAGGGGACCGGGTGAATTCCTCGGTACGCGGCAATCCGGTATGCCGGATTTCCGTCTCGCGAATCTGCTGCGGGACTCGAAGCTTCTTATCGAAGCGCGCAACGAAGCGATGAGATGGTTGGAAAATGACCCGCAACTCAAACGTCCGGAATCGGCCGGTTTACGTGAAGTGCTGGCGCATCGGTGGGGGAAGCGGCTGCAACTGGGGGCGGTCGGCTAGGCCGACCGGTTCAAGCCGTTCCAGCTGTTTAAACCGTTCAAGCCCCCTCCTATGTCCTCCCCCGCGACAGACTGTGTCGCAATGTCATCCTGAGGCGATAGCCGAAGGATCTCGCCTTCGTAAGTGGCAGGAAGCGCGAGATTCTTCGCCTGCGGCTCAGAACGACATTCGTGTGTTTTTTTGGGTTGCGACACAGTCTCCGAGTGCGGGGGAGGATCAAACGGCTGGAACTGAGCGAAGCGGTTGAACCGTTTGAACGGCTGGAACGATGAGGCCGCCGTTTGCGCGGCAGGTGACGATAGCTTATAAATTACATCTAAACTAATTGCTTTGTGGAAAGGTGTGCTCGTGGAATTTCAGCGGATTAAACGGCTGCCGCCGTACGTTTTTACCATCATCGACAGTCTCAAGATGGAGGCCCGGCATCGCGGTGAAGATATCGTCGACTTTGGCATGGGAAATCCAGATTTGCCGACCCCACCGCACGTGGTGGCGAAATTAATCGAGGCAGCGAGCAAACCGCAGAACCATCGCTACTCGGTTTCACGTGGCATCTACAAACTGCGGGTTGCGATCTCGGATTGGTATAAACGGCGCTATCAGGTGGATATCGATCCAGATTTAGAAGCGATCGTTACTATAGGGGCGAAGGAAGGCCTGTCTCATCTGGCTTGGGCGATTGTGGATCCGGGCGATGTAGTGCTTTGCCCCAGCCCAACTTACCCGATCCATCAATACGCGATGGTTCTCGCCGGCGGTGATCTGCGATGTATTCCGCTCAGCAATGCCGACGGTTTTCTCGGTCACCTCGAAGAAGCGATCAAACAAACCTGGCCCAAACCCAAATTGCTGATTATTAGTTTTCCCCACAATCCGACAACGGCGGTTGTGGAGCTGGATTTCTTCGAGCGCATCGTTAAATTTGCGCAGGAGAACGAGCTTATCGTTATCCACGATCTGGCTTATGCCGATCTCACTTTCGATGGCTATCAGGCTCCAAGCTTTCTGCAGGTACCCGGAGCTAAAGAATGCGGTGTAGAATTTTTCTCGCTTTCGAAAAGCTATAACATGCCGGGTTGGCGGGTTGGATTTGCGGTCGGTAATCGGGACATCATTCACGCCCTGGCGCGGATCAAAAGTTACCTTGATTATGGGATTTTTCAGCCGATCCAAATCGCGGCCATTCAGGCGCTCAACGGGCCGCAGGATTGCGTGGAAGAGATTCGCCTGATGTATCAAAAGCGCAGAGACTGTTTGGTCGAAGGTCTGGATCGCGCCGGTTGGAAAATCAATAAACCCAAAGGCACAATGTTTGTGTGGGCGGAGATACCGGCGGGAGCGAAGTCCATGGGGTCCGTGGAATTCTCGAAGTACTTACTCCAGGAAGCGAAGGTTGCGGTCTCGCCCGGCATCGGCTTCGGCCAATATGGCGACGAATTTGTTCGTTTCGCGTTGATCGAAAACGAGCACCGCACTAAACAGGCGGTTCGAAACGTTCGCCGCGCGCTGGCGAATCTTTTGGATTGATCAAATAACTGGAGAGTTCCAAGGTTCAAGAGTTCAAACGTTCAACGTCCTCTCCCCACCTTGAACTTTTGAACCTTTCAACCGCCACGTAATATTCCGTTTGTCATGGCAGAGAAGACTCTTCATAAAGTCGGCGTCGGCCTGCTCGGCTCCGGAGTCGTGGGCGAGGCTGTTCAAGATCTCATATTCGATCGCGAGGGAAAAAATTTCGATATCGAGTTACGAAAGATTTATACCCGCGACCCGAGCCGGAAGAAATGGTTCTCATCTCGCCCTTCTCTCTTTACCGCCAAGGCTGAAGATGTGCTCGATGACCCCGGTGTCGACATCGTGATTGAGGCGCTGGGGTTTCAAGAGCCGGCCCAATTGTCAGTGTTCCGAGATTATGTGCTTCGCGCCTTTCAGAACGGTAAATCCGTTGTCACGTCGGATAAAGCGGTTCTCGCGCGCTTTGGAAAAGAAATCTGGGCCGCAGCAAAAAAAAACGGGAAGCAGCTGCGATTCGAAGCGTGCGTCGGCGGGGGGATTCCCGTTATTCGGTCGCTCACGGAAAGCTTCGCGATGGAAGAGCCGGAAGCGATATTCGGGATTATCAACGGTACCTGCAACTATATTTTGTCGCAGATGGAAAAAACCGCCAAGCCTTATGCCGAAGCGCTGCGAGAAGCGCAACAGAAAGGTTACGCTGAGACAAATCCGGCATCGGACGTCAACGGCAGCGATGCCGAAGCGAAACTGCTCCTGCTGGGGCTCATAGCTTTTGGACTCGAAGTGCAGCCTGGAAGCACGTGGCGCAAAGGCATAGAGGAAATTCACCCTGTCGATTTCCGGTATGCTCAAAGAGCGGGATCGAGCACGATTAAGCAGCTCGCGGTTGCTAAGCGAGTAGACGATGTTGTTCAGGTGTTTGTCTCACCTGTCTTGCTGCCCGAGGGGCATTTGCTCGCTGATATCGACGGCCCGACCAATGCTATTTGTTTCAAAGGCAAAAACAGCGGTGGCGCGCGCGCGCGCGATTGCGATTATATCCTGGCCGGTCCCGGCGCCGGCGGAGGTCCGACCGCGGTGGCCCTACTGGGCGATGTGTGTGAGCTCGCGCGCGGCGGAGGTGAACGTCTACCGGGGTTGCGTACTCTCATAGAACCGGGAATTCTAAAAGTTCAAACAGAAGACGAAATCGACGGCTCTTTTTACGTCCGCTTCATCGTGAAAGATCGTCCCGGCATTGTCGGCGATATTGGACTTACGTTTGGAAATCTGGGCGTAAATATTTCGGAGATTTGGCAACTCCGTCATACTAACGATGAACGCCGCGGTTTGACTGAAAGTTACAGCTTGAAAGAGCAACCGGACGAAATCTTGCCATTTGTGATTACGCTGGAACGAGCAACCATCCGGCAGATCAAAAAAGCTCTGGATTCTATCCGGGATCGAGACTATATGCTAGTTGATCCGGTGTGGTTTCCGATATGGGCATGAAGATCTTAGCAGACTCAATCACATAGGCCAGAAGGAAGTGTTCGTTCAACCAGTTCAACCGCTTCGCTCAGTTCAAGCTGTTCAAAAGTATTCGGAGTTCTGTGGTGAATTCTTAGACGATTAACAAATGAAGTACATTATTCTCCAAGGCGACGGGATGGCCGATTATCCTCTGGACGTGCTCGGCGGGAAGACGCCATTGGAAGCTGCGAGAACTCCCAATATGGATTGGCTGGCGGCACGTGGGGTGTTTGGGATAGCCCATGTGATTCCGCCGGGTTTTCCTCCCGGCAGCGACGTCGGAAACATGAGCATCATGGGCTACGATCCGGCGGTTTATCACACCGGGCGTTCCCCGTTGGAAGCGGCGAGCATGGGCGTTGCTCTCGGTCCAAAGGATATTGCCTTTCGCTGCAATCTTGTGACTCTTGGTGGAATCGGCGGCGAAACTTATATGGAGGACTTCACTTCCGGTCACATCACTACGGAAGAAGCTGCGCCTATTATCCGCGACATCGGCCGCGTGCTCGGTAAAGACGGTATCGAGTTTTTTCCCGGCGTGAGCTATCGCCATTTAATGGTGTGGCGCGACGGCAAAGAGAAGATGAATACGACTCCGCCTCACGATATCACGGATCAGAAGATTGCGGGTTACATGCCTAACGGAGAAGGCGCCGAAGTTTTGCTAGGACTCATGGAAGCTTCGCGGCCGATTCTGGCCGATCATCTGGTAAACAAGAAGCGCCAAGCGGCCGGACACCGACGGGCGACTTCAATCTGGCTTTGGGGACAGGGAAGAGCCCCGGCGCTGCCGCCTTTAACGGAGCGGTTTGGCATCAAAGGCGGCGTTATTTCGGCCGTCGATATCATTCACGGTCTCGGGGTTTACGCCGGGCTCGAGCGCATTGATGTGCCAGGAATTACCGGATTTCTCGATACCAACTACGTAGGCAAGGGCGAATACGGAGTGCGCTCGCTGGAAAAAAACGATTTTGTCTTCATTCACGTGGAGGCTACCGACGAAGCCGGCCACATGGGAGATGTGGAGAAGAAAATTCAAGCCATCGAGGATTTCGACGAGAAAGTTGTCGGCACGGTCCTCAAGGGGATGGCGCATCGAAAAGACTGGCGAGCGCTTTTGATGCCCGATCACCCGACAGCGATTGCGTTGAAAACTCACGTCAGCGATCCCGTGCCGTTCGTACTGTATTCCGCGGAAGAACCGCGAGATAACGGTGCCGTGGGTTATAACGAGAAGGATGCTCGCAAGACCGGCGTTGTTGCCAAGCAGGCATTCAAATTAATGGAGGCGTTGATTGAAGGGAGGCAAACGTGGACCGAAACCTAGCATTGGAAGCGGTGCGAGTTACTGAAGCGGCGGCTTTGAATTGCGCGCGCATGACGGGGCGGGGCGATGAGACTGCCGCGGATCAAGCGGCGGTGGACGCCATGCGCAAAGCGTTCGACGCGCTGGCCATCGATGGAACCATCGTTATCGGCGAAGGAGAACGGGACGAGGCGCCGATGCTTTACATCGGTGAAAAGGTCGGCTCCGGCGGTCCAAAGGTAGATATTGCTCTCGATCCGCTCGAAGGCACCACCATCTGCGCCACCGGAGCGCCCAACGCTCTGGCGGTTATCGCGATGGGTGACGGCGGCAATTTGCTCCACTGTCCGGACACCTATATGGAAAAGATCGCCGCGGGTCCGGCGGGAAAAGGGGTCATCGATCTGGACAAAACTCCGACGCAAAATCTTCAGGCGCTGGCAAAAGCCAAAGGTTGTAGTGTTGAGGATCTGACGGTGATCATTCTGTCGCGGCCGCGCCACGAAGCATTGATTAAGGAAGTGCGACAGGCGGGGGCGCGAATTCGTTTGATCGGTGATGGCGATGTATCGGCTGCAATCGCGACGACCAAGCCGGAGACCGGTATCGATTTGCTCATGGGAATCGGCGGCGCTCCTGAAGGAGTTTTGGCGGCGGCCGCGCTGCGGTGCGTGGGCGGCGAATTTCAAGGCCGCCTCAGTTTTCGCAATAATGAAGAGATCGAACGGGCGAAGAAAATGGGCGTGACGGATATCAAAAAGAAATTCAAGATCGACGAGTTGGCAGCCGGTGACGTGATGTTCGCGGCCACCGGGGTAACCGACGGCGACTATCTGCAAGGAGTTCACTTTTTCGCCGGCGGTGCGACGACCCAATCGGTCGTCATGCGGTCAAAAACGCGTACCGTACGAGTGATCAACGCGACGCACTACTTCGAACACAAACCGAATTATTGACAGACGCATGCTCCAGAGGTCAGAAGTCAGAGATCAGAGGTCAGAGATTTAGCATCATATTTTTCGCGATTCTCCGTCATCGATCTTCTATTTTCGAGGTCTCGTGTGCCTCGGCTTTGAGATCCCTGTGAGCGACCTGTCGCCATATTTGTCACTGCTCAACGAACCGATTTCATCGCCCATTTTATAACCTCTCCCTCTTACCCCTCGCCTTTTGAGGGAGAGGGAAGGGTGAGGGGTAGCGTTTCCATCTAGACCGACGTGGCTCAAGCGAGAAAAAGAAAAAAATCAAGCCGGCTCAGGCGCATTCTTCTCTTTATTTTCATCCCGCTGGTGGTCTGGTTCGTTGCCTTTTTACTGTGGTTTTTTTGGCAGGACATGACAAAGCTGTTCACCAAAGAACGCCAAGACGGAAGACCAGCATCTGAGAGCGGACGGAAAGTAACGCCGTCGTCTCAGAAAGCCGCCGGCGAAAAGATCCTCGACGAAGATCGAAAAAAACTCGACGACATAATTAGACAGAAGCAGTAGACACTGTCGACCTTAGTCGGCACGATTGTACTCTCTCAACAGACTTTCCAGCGAATCGAAATCGGCCAGCGTCCGTAACGAGCTGAAGGTCGGGAAGATCATCGGCAACTTATTGTCAGCGAGCAGCTGCAGGGCGCGGTCCGGAGTGAGCCACAGGCTATTGACAACTTCGGGGGAAGACTCAAGCGGTAATTGAGTATCAGGCAAAATGGCAAGAAAAAACCGGGTGTCGAAGCGGATCGATTGCTTTGATGGTGTTTGCCAATGAGAAAAATAAAGCAAACTCGAGGCGTCGCATAAAAGATTTGTCGATTCAAGTATGGACTGAAAAGATTGTTCTTTGCGCACAAGGGCTGTGTGTAGTTCGGCCAATCCGTTCTGGCGAATGCGGGTCAAGGCCGATTGGTCTTTCGATTCGGCAACCGCCACTAAAATTCCGACCTCTTCAAATAGCTCCCGTATGCCGGCGATCCAAAAACCCAGAGCTTCTTTCGGACTGAAATGGGCGCCGATCGTTTCCCGGGCTTTGACAGGAGTTAATCCAAAGCATCGGCGGAGCATTGCCGCGGAGTAATCTTCCTTTCGAACAGTCCCACCCGGAAAGCAATACATTCCCCCGAGAAAAGCCATACCTTGGGGACGGCGGGTGAGAAAAACCTCGAAACCAGCCGATTCCGTTTGGCGCAACAAGATGACTGTTGCGGCCTGTTTGGGTTTGTGGGCCTCAGTCATTCGACGTTCAAGCTAAGAGATTCGGAAAATGCATTTCGACACGGTGCGCCAGCGCAAAATAAGGTTCGAAAGCGGTTTTCACTGGACGAATAGATCACAATGCTCGATGAGACGGTACCGGAAATATCCGTATGAACGCAGATCGCGTCTCTCGGGTCGTTAGAATTGGTCGCTGCACTATGGTCGCTAAGAACTGTTGCCACAATAGAAGTCCAGGACGAAACATCGACCGATTTTGAGTTGAGTTGAGGTGTCAAACCGGAAAATAGGGCGTATGCTCGTTCTTTTTTTTCCGAGTACTCGTTGTGCGTTGCCGTACTGCTGAAAACGTGAAGTCCTTCAGCAAGCCGCATTGTGTGGATGATTGGGTCTTCGTTAAAGCTAACCCATGCTTCTTTCCGGTCGGCAAAGACAAGAGTAAAGGGCTGGTAAAAATCTTGCTGACATTGCCTTAAGAAAGAACTGGCTTCCCGCGCACTTTGACGTTTGAGCACATCCAAACAGAGTAAACCGCGGGAGCGAGCCTGTGAAACCGCGCTTTGTTCGCCGTTGGCGCGTCGATTCAGAATCGCAGCAAAGACTCCGTGTTCATTGATTCCAAGCCATGTCCCGCCGACTCGCAGATCTTTGCCGGCAATAATCCTGGGCTCGACCGAGAGAATCTGCGGCGCCGCAGACGGCCGGTCATAATGCTCATCCCGGTTGGCGGCGATAACCAGCGGATAGTTTTCAAAGACATGGAAATAAAGCGCCAAGGTGCACATGGATATGGTTTATAGAATGGCTGCGTGTACTGCAATCCAGGGAACTAACCACGGAGTCGCTAAAGTAGGAAGTGCGGTTTGTTTCAAACTGTTTAATCGCTTCGTTCCGTTCAAGCCGTTCAAGCAGTTCACGCATCTCCCTCTTCTCCCGCAAATGCGGGGGAGGACACAGGAGGGGTTGAACGACCTGAACGGCTTGAACCCTGGTTAATCATGAAATTGTTGTAACGGATTTTTTGTGTTAGCCTCCATGAGCTTGGAAGGAAAATCTATGTTTCAATCTGTGGACGATGTTATCGCGGGTTTAGGCGGCCAAAATTATATCTGCAACAAAAGTGTTGCCACGGTAGTTTACTTGGGCACGAACCTGCAGAAACCGATCTTGGTGGAAGGACCGGCCGGAGTGGGCAAAACAGAGTTGGGCAAAGTTCTGGCAGGCGCTCTGGGACTCGATCTGATTAGGCTCCAATGCTACGAGGGCCTGGACGAAGCCAAAGCGCTCTACGAATGGGAGTACGCCAAACAGCTTCTGTACACCCAAATTTTGAAAGACAAAATTGGTGAAGTGCTGCAGGGAACTCAAAGTTTGCAAGAAGCGGTCAACTGTATTGCCGACCAGGACGGCGTCTTTTTTTCCGATCGATTTCTTTTGCCGCGACCGCTTCTACGGGCGCTGGTCTCCGACCAACCTTCGGTCTTGTTGATTGACGAAATCGATAAATCGGACGCGGAGTTCGAAGCCTTCTTGTTGGAAATCTTGAGTGATTTTCAGATCACCGTTCCAGAAATCGGCACACTTAAGGCCAAGCACATTCCTTTGGTCGTGTTAACCAGCAACAACAGCCGCGAAATGTCGGATGCTCTAAAGCGGCGTTGCCTCCATCTCTATTTAGACTTTCCCGATTCGCAACGGGAGATGGAAATCATCAAACTCAAAGTTCCCGGAGTGAACGACCAACTCGCGCAAGAAGTGGTACAGCTCATTCATCGGGTACGCAAGCTTGATCTAAAAAAGACCCCAAGCATCAGCGAAACTCTGGATTGGGTGAAGGCGTTGACACTCTTGAACGTCAAGCAGCTTGACCAGGAGCTTGTGGAACAAACGTTATCAGCGCTCATGAAATACGAAGCCGATATCCGCAAAGCCCATCAAGAGCTAAAAGCTTACTTAGCCGAGCGGCGGGCGCAGCAACCCGCGTCGGCGGCCGGCGGCGACAAGGACCATCTGCATTAGGATTGCGGAGCAAATGGCGGATGGCGCTTGGTTCAAATCTCCCCTGACCCCTCTTTTCCAAAGAGGGGGAGTACGGACCCGAGAAAGAGTCCCCCTTTGGCAAGGGGGGAATTGAAGGGGGATTTTCGGTCGGCGCGACAGTTCAATGGAAGATCGAATCATCGAATTTGCAAATGTCCTTAGGCGCAATGGCGTCCGGGTGTCGTTATCGGAAAACATGGACACTTTCCGCGCCCTGAGGCTCGTCGGGATCAGTGATCCGTCGGTCTTTCGAAATGCGTTGCGCACCACGCTGGTCAAGCGAATTATTGACATCAAACCTTTTGAGGAGCTTTTTGATTTTTTCTTTTTCGGCATAGGCCAGGCTATTGACGCCATGGATCGGCGGATCATGGAAGAGCTGGGACTCACGCCGGAACAGTTTCAAAAAATGTTGGAGCAGATCCAGCAGTTTTTGAAAGAGATGGAAGGAGATCTATCCGGGTTAACTCGAGCGCTGCTGACAGGAGACCAGGCCGAATTGGAACGGCTGTTGCGGGAAGCGGCCAGCCAGGAGGCGGAAGAAGGTCAGCCCGATCAGTTTCGTTTGACGCCGTACACGAGGATGGCCGCAAGACTGCGTTTGGACCGTGTTCAGAGTGAGATTGAACGATTCAAAGGCATGCTCCAGATGCTCGCGGAAAACGGCGAAAATTTGCGCAACGTAATGCGCTATCTCGATGAAAGATTACGCGATCTCAATCGTCTGCTCCGAGAGATTATCCAACAAGAACAGAAAAAGCGCGGGTTGGATCCTTCGGATCGCAGCCAGCGAAGCTCTTTCGCCGACAAGAGCTTTGCCTTTTATACCGAAGACGACATAAGGCGCATGAACGATGCGGTGACGCGTCTCGCGCAGCGGTTGAAAAACCGGCTCTCTGTGCGACGCAAAAAAGCCGCTCGCGGGCGCTTCAATGTAAAGGATACGCTGCGGTCGAATCTGCAATACGGCGGTGTGCCGTTCAACATCGAGCTCGACCGGCGAAAAAAGACCAAGCCGCAAGTCATGGTTCTGTGCGACATCTCAGATTCCGTGTTGAACGCCTCCCGCTTCATGTTACAATTTGTTTATTCCGTTCAGGATCTCTACAACAAAGTGCGTAGCTTTGTGTTCGTCAGCGATTTGGGCGAAGTTACCAAACTCTTCGAAGAGCACGAAATTCAGCAGGCGGTCGAAACGGCGCTCAAGGGCGACGTCATCGACGTTTTTTCTCATTCCAATTTTGGCCGGGCGTTCGAGATTTTTTACAAGAATTACATCTCTGCGGTAAACAGCAAAACCACCGTGTTGATTATTGGCGATGGACGGAATAACTACAATCGTCCCAACGACTGGGTTCTGCGCGAAATTCGCCAAAAGGCAAAGCAACTTATCTGGTTAAATCCCGAAAGCCGCATGACTTGGGGCGTGGGGGACAGCGAAATGCCGCGTTATGCTCCGCACTGCCATGTTGCCGAGGAATGCCGGAACATCAGCCAACTCTACAAGATTGTCGATCTGATCACGCCATGAAAAAGCTCTTTATCCAGACCTATGGCTGCCAGATGAATCAGTACGATTCGGAGCGCATCGCGCAAGTCATGGGGCGGGCAGACTATGTTCAAACGGATAGCGTTGAGGCAGCGGATTTGCTCCTTTTGAATACCTGCAGCGTCCGGGACAAATCCGAGCAGAAAGTCTACAGCGCCTTGGGAAGGTGGAAGGAATTCAAGCGGCAACGTGACGAAGTCATTATCGGGGTCGGCGGTTGTGTTGCCCAGCAAGAAGGACAGAATCTGCTAAAGCGGTTGCCGCATCTCGATCTGGTGTTCGGCACGCACAATATTCATAAGCTTCCGGAAATGGTCGAGCAGGTGAAGACGCTTCGTCGCCGGCCGGTTGAAATTGCTTTCTATCGCAACCCGGACTACATGGAAGATCCCGATGGCCGAGCTCGAGTCCAGGGCGCCAAGGCCTACGTGACGGTCATGCAAGGCTGCAACAAAGTTTGCAGCTTTTGCATCGTGCCTCATGTGCGGGGTCGAGAAGTCAGCCGCCCAAGCGCGCGAGTCATCGCGGAGATTGAGGGCTTAGTTAGCCAGGGCGTCCAGGAGGTCATGCTCCTGGGTCAGAACGTCAACTCGTATGGGCGAACCTCGCAGCGAGAATTATCCTTCGCCGAGCTGTTGGCGCGCATCGATGCCATCGAAGGCTTGCAACGAATCCGCTTCACGACATCGCATCCCCAAGATCTGTCTCCCGAGCTGATTGAAGCATTTGGTACTCTGCCAAAGCTTTGCGAGCACTTACATCTGCCGGTTCAATCGGGCTCTGATTCGGTCTTGCGTCGCATGCGTCGCGGCTACACCCGAGGAGAATATCTCGATCGTATCCAGCGTTTATGCCGGCGGCGCGCGGGTGTTGCGCTCAGCACGGATATCATCGTCGGTTTTCCCGGCGAAACTGACGCCGAATTCGACCAAACGCTAGAATTGCTGGGGCAAGTGGAGTATGATGAAATCTTCTCGTTCATATATTCGCCGCGGCCGCAAACGGTGTCGGCGAAAATCTATGACGATGACGTGAGTGCCGAAGTCAAAAAGGACCGGCTAGCCCAAGTTCAATGTCTGCAGCGAGAAATTTCGTTGCGAAAAAACCGGCAAAAAATCGGGACAGTGCAAGAAGTATTGATAGATGGCCGGTCAAAACTCAAAAATGGACAAGTCATGGGACGCACCCGGACCAACCGGATCGTGAACGTCGACGGACCGGAAAGTCTGGTCGGCATGATGTTGCCTGTCCAAATTACAGGCGCAACGGCCAATTCGCTGCTGGGTGAGCTATTGCCAAACGGCCGTGTTTCTAGTTATCCGTTACAAGGGGAAATGGCATGATCAAAAGGGAAGATTCGATACAAATGTCCGTAGGCGGGCTTACGCTGGACCCTGTAACTAAGACTCCGATCGTCATTCTCAAAGACACCGATAACAAACTGAATCTCCCCATTTGGATAGGGTTGCTGGAAGCAACGGCCATGGCGACTGAAATCGAAGGAATTAAAATGGCGCGGCCGATGACTCACGATCTGCTGAAGAATATCCTGGGTGAGGTGGGTTGCTCCGTTGAATCAGTCGAAATTACCGAGCTCAAGGAGAACACCTATTACGCGTTGGTTAACCTGAAGGTCGGCGGGCGCGAGTTGGTCATCGATTCGCGGCCGAGCGACGCCATAGCTCTGGCGCTAAGGACCAAGAGCCCGATTTACGTTGCTAAGGCGGTGCTCGAGGCGTCCAGCGTCCTGCAGCAAAATGAAGAAGGCAAAGAGGCGGCCGTCGAAAATGTCTCCAACGTTTCGAAGGAGAAATGGGCCGAGATCCTCGAAAAAATGACCCCCGACGACTTCAAATATAAAATGTGATTCGCTGCGGACTTACCTCGTTCTAAACCACTCCTTGCTTATTTTCGCGTTCGCGTTTACAACTTAAACCCGCATGGCTACCGCGAGCAAAAGACTAACTCGCAAAGACTTACGCCGTCCCGATTGGTTTCAAGTCACCACTGAAAAGGCGCTGGAAATCTATGAAGGGAATCAGGTCAAAGTCTGGATAGCGGCGGCAGTTTTTGTCGCTCTACTACTGTTGGGCTGGGCCTGGCAGGAATATAGAGAACGTCAAAACGCCATGGCAGCAGAGGAATTCAACCGTGCCATGACCCTTTTTCAGGCACAAAACTACCGCGACGCGATTCCCGCATTTGAAAAGGTGCAAGCTTATCGTTGGTCGCGCTTCTCAAGCCTGGCTTACCTGTATGAAACCAACAGTTACCTTGCCCTCAACGATCTCGACAAGGCCATAGCAACCGCCCAGCGGTTCGTCGCTACCACAAGTCCAGATTCCTTATATCGCCAAATCGGCCTGCTGGCACTCGCATCGACCGAAGAGCGCAAAAATCAGTGCAAACCTGCCATCGAGCATTATGCCGAAGCCGAACGGACGAGCGGCGCAATGAAAGAACAGGCGACGCTCGGCAAAGCTCGTTGTGCCCGGCAGATCGGCGATATCAAAACTGCCTTGACCGCGTACCGCGAGTACCTCAAAGACCACCCGGGTTCGTATGTTGCGCTTGAGATTGCCGAACTCGAAGCCAATAGCGCAGCGCCAGCGGCAAAGTAGATCCTAGGTTTAATCCTGCCCCGACTCATATCGGTTCCCAGTTCCGTCCAACTTTAGGCGATTTCAATCAAGAAAAGTACGAACCGTTCGCAAAAATTCGTCGGGGGCATCGACGTGAACCCAGTGTCCCGCCGTTTCGATTGTCACAATTCTCGCACCTGGAAAGCTTGACTTGATCAAGGCCAAATCTTCGTCCTGAATATATTCGGATTGCCCGCCGCGGATGAAACAGGCCGGTTTATAAAACTGAGCTTTCATAGTGACTGCCTTGGTTAGTTCTTCATAATTTTCGATGATCGCGTCGAGGGGGATCTTCCATCGAAAACCGCTTGTATCACGGGCGATGTTTTTCAGTAAAAAGCGCCGGGTCATCTCGTCGCGGACGTCCGGCGCCAACGCTGCGTCGATCGCGCCAAACGATTTGACGCCTTGAAGATCAAGTTTCCGCAGCGCCTCAAGCATGGGCCGTTGAAAGGGCGGATAAGCTCGGGAGGCAATATCGACAACGATCAGTTTCGAAAGGCGATCCGGATTGTCCGTGGCGAACTGCATGGCTACTTTCCCGCCCATCGAATGGCCAAGCATCTGAACCGTTGCAATGTCGTGTTCGTCGAAAAATTCGAGTAGATCTTCGGCCATAACAGGATAATTCATGGCTTGGCTGTGAGGCGATGCGCCATGATTGCGTAAATCCAAGCTATAAACTGTGTAGGAATCTGCCAGACGTTTGCTGATGCTTCGCCAATTATCGAGGGAGCCCAAAAAACCGTGCAACAGAATCAACGGCGGGCCGTCGCCGTGGACTTCATAGTGGAGGCGCATGGCAGTTAGAGTTGAAAAGAACCATAAAAATTTTTACAAGATTGCAATGAAAAGAAAAGGCTTCAACCGGCGGCGCTTTCAACTGCATTGGGGCGGCGGATGGATCACCGAGGAAGCGCGCTCAAAGACCCAATACCATGAGCCGTCGATCCAACTTCTGTCGTTCGACTCCGGCGATAGGTCGATTCGCTTTTGCTACTATCACGATGGATTTTATCAAGGCGGGCCGCTCATTTTGAGCGAAAGTCACCTGGCGGGCCTGCGCAAAGAGATCCGGAAGAGCAAGGTGATTCACGCCTTACTGAAGAAGCTGGTCTGAATTGCGCTGGGACAGATAGCCGTTTCCGGGTCCAAGCTTCAAAGTTCCGTGTCAGAGATTCGGAAAATGAATTCAGCCCGGCGCAACTCGGAACCCGGAATCCGGAAGAGCGAAGCCAATCGGTTATTCTTTGATCTGGACGATGACTTCGGTTTCAACCGGAGCATCGTTGCTGAGAGATGCCACGCCGACAGCGGCGCGGGCGTGCTGACCGCGCTCGCCCCAAATTTCGATAAAGAGATCGGACGCGCCATTGACGACCTGCGGCATTTGGATAAAGCCCGGCGCGACATTAACAAAGCCAAGCAATTTGACCACCCGCTCGACGCGGTCAAGATCGCCCACCGCCGATTTGATCACGGCCAAATGATTGAGAGCGCAACGTCTGGCCATCTGGTATCCCTGCTCAAGAGTGACTTTATCGCCGACTTTGCCGGCAATCATCAGGGGCTGCCCGTTCAGCCGGCCGATGTTCCCGCCAACAAAAAGAAGATTGCCAACTTTTACATAGGGGATGTAGTGCGCTGCCGGTACCGGCGTTTGGGGAATTTCTATGCCGAGGCCTGCGAGTTTGTTTTCGATTTCCATGAGTCCTCCATAGACGAATGTCGAAGGTGATTTTAGATGAGGATGGCTGATGATGACAAGAACATGTCCTAGATAATTCTATGGCATCGTGTCCAGCGCCGTTCTCACCGTTTGCTAGCGGCGCAGTAAAAGTTCCGGTATTTATCTTTGATTGCGTAGCGCATGAAGTTAGCTCATCTGTTGCTGCTGCGGCGCTTTTGGGCTTGTGTGGATCGCGCGTAAAGCACTATACCCGTTAATCGACCTCAAGCTTTTCGCGGAAGATCCCACCCGCGCAGCGAAGGTTTGAAAAGAGCGCCGCTCAATGTACTCTTAAACGCGTAGAAGCGGAGGGCAATCGCATGGTCATAGATTTCCAGCATCATTATGTCCCGGTGGAGTTGGCGAAGCGACGCGGACTTTATTCCGACAAAGGCGAAATGACTTATTTGCAGGAAGGTGGAAAGCGTGCGACCACCATGCATACGCGGCTCTACGATCTCGATCTGCAAACCGAGGAGATGGCCCAAGCAGGAATCGATGTGTCAGTGCTGTCCTGTCTTTTGGGTTGGAATGCGCCAATGGCTGAATGCCGTTTGATCAACGACGATCTGGCGAAAATCCAAGCAAAATATTCGGGAAAATTTATCGGGCTGGCACAAGCACCCGTGCTGGAAGGCATGGACGCTATTCGCGAGATCGAACGCGCGATAGCTGAGCTGAATTTGAAAGGCGTCACTATAACCGCTCAAATCCAGGGTCTGTCGCTGGATTCACCGAAGCTCTATGGTCTTTATGAAAAGGTATGCGAGCTGGATGTGCCGATCTTTGTCCATCCTGCGCTGGCGCCTATCGGTTATGACTTGCTTCAAGATTATGATCTGCCACGAGTTCTCGGACGAGAAGTCGATCTTACCGTTGCGACCACGAGGCTCATCGCGGGCGGCGTGATGGACCGTTTTCCAAATTTGAAATTAGTGATCGCTCATTTTGGCGGCGGGATCGCCGCGGTAAAGGACCGCTTGCTAAACAAGGGGTATCGTTTCGGAACGCTTCAGCGCTCGTTCGGCGATTACTTTGACATGCTCTACTTCGATCTTGCCGGGTTCGAAGGTTGCCTGCCTGCGCTCCACTGCGCGCTTCAGGCGATTCGTCCCGAGAGGCTTGTGTTTGCCAGCGACTATCCGCAGGATTTTAGCGGCGTCAACACGGATACAGGAAGAGGCATGAACGATCTGCGTGCGTACATCGACGCGGTCGGGAAATTGGAACTTTCGGCGCAGGCTGTACAGGATATTTTAAGTGGAACAGCAGCACGACTGTTGAAGCTATGAGCCAGAGGTCAGAAGCAGCGGGTCAGAAGTCAGAGGTCAGAAGTCAGCGGGTCAGAAATCAGAGATCAGAAGTCAGAGGTTGGAAGGGGAGATTATTTAAGACCGTCGCTTTTCCGGTTCAACTGTCTGACCTCCGATCTCTGACTTCTGGCCTCTGATTTACCGCCCGGCGCTTTTCGGCGCGGCAACCGGCCGCGCGTCGTTGGCATCTACGTATCCCGGCGGATTGCCGCGTTTTGATTCGACTTTCAACCAGCCTTGGTCTTCGCCTACGACGTCGAAAGTCGTGCCCTTTTTAAGATCTGCAACGACTCCATGGCCGATTCCTGGCCCGCTTCGTACCCGCGTGTCAACCGTTGCCTCATACTGGCCTTCAGCGGGCGGCGTCGTTGACTCTTTCTCTTCGCCTGTTGCGGGTCTGACCGCGACAGCTTCAATGTAGCCGGGAGCGTTGCCTACCTTAGAGACGATTAAGAGCCACTCGCCATCTCTTCCGACGACATTAACTTTGGCATTCTGCCTGATTTGGGCAATCGCCCGAAATTGCGGGCCCGGTCCGGTTCGAACACGCGTGTTTTCCGTGGTGACAAACGGTTTGATCTGTTGATTCAAATCCGGAAGATCTTTCGATTCGACCACCTTGTCCTTGGCTTTGCATCCTTGCGCGCTTAGACCGGTTAACAGAATTGCGAACCAAACGGAGCTTTTCCAGAGCAATTTGATCATTGGAGCCTCCTCAGCAGCATAACACTGGGTTGTAATCGGATGCGATCTAAAACTTAGCGCTCCTTTTCACAGGATAACAGCGAATCCCGACATTACCAGGGCTTTTTGCTCAGTGGATTTCCTTCCAGACCTTTGCCAGGCTTTCACCATAGACGCCAAGGTCCCATTCACAAAAGTAACCGAATGGAGTGAGCCGGACGTCGTATCCGGTCTCGCGCAGGCGCCGAGCGATAGTGTTAATGGTTTCTTCGGCAAAGCCTGGTGACGCGGTTATGCCCCCGAGATGGGTAAAGGAATGAATGACGATGTTCTTGAATTCTCTTTTATTCGCAAGCCACTTGATGTGTTTGAGTGTCTGTCGTAAGACGGAGCCCTTTTGGGGTTCGCTCTCATCAGAAATCTCGGCATGGATGAAGACAACGACTGCGTTAGCGACTTCGTCTTCAACGTCCTGATCAGGTATATCGGGAAGCGTCTTCGAATGCGTTTTCCAGCGAAAGCGTTTAGCTTGGAAGCAGAGAAGCTTCATGGGCGGCGGGGGGAGATCCAGAGGTCAGAGATCAGAGATCAGACATCAGAGATCAGAGGTCAGAGATCAGAGGTCAGAGGTCAGAGATCAGAGGTCAGAGGTCAGACATCAGACATCAGACATCAGAGATCAGACAGCGGTCCTCGATCATCGATCCTCGATTTCATTACGTTCTAAGCAATCACTGAGGTGTGCCTCACGTTAGTAATACTCAAGAAAATTCTTGAGCAGGGCCTTTCCTTCTTCAGTAAGAATCGATTCGGGATGAAACTGTACGCCTTCGATCGGGAATTTCCGGTGGCGGACGGCCATGATGACGCCGTCGGCGGTTTGCCCGCTGACGTTCAGGTCGCCAGGTAAACGCTTTGGATTAATGACCAAGGAGTGGTAGCGCATGGCGTTTAACGGAACTTTTAGACCGCGGAAGATGGTCTCGCCGTCGTGGCGCACTGCGGAGAGCTTGCCGTGCATAATTGATGGGGCGCGAATGATCTCGCCGCCGAAGGCCGCGCCTATGCATTGATGCCCGAGGCAGACGCCGAGAGTCGGGGTTGTTTCGCCAAAGCGGCTTATCACTTCACAGGAGATTCCGGCTTCCTTTGGCGTGCATGGGCCGGGCGAGATGACAATCTTTTCCGGCCGCATCGCCGCGATGGTTTCAACGGTAATCTTGTTGTTGCGAAAGACTTGAACGTCGGCCCCGAGTTCGCCCAAATAATGATAGAGGTTATAGGTGAACGAGTCGTAGTTGTCGATCAGCAAAATCATCTTTTTTTCCACTGTTCGGCGAGTTCAATCGCTTTAAGCATGCCCCGCGCCTTGTTGAGAGTTTCCTGATATTCCGACTCCGGATCGGAGTCGGCTACAATGCCGGCTCCGGCACTGATAAATACCCGTTTGCCTTTCATTACGATGGTGCGAATGACAATGCAGGTATCAAGATTCCCGTTGTAGCCGAAGTAGCCGATCGCGCCGGCATAGAGCCCACGCTTTTCGGGTTCCAGTTCCCCAATAATTTGCATTGCGCGAATCTTTGGCGCCCCGGATACCGTACCGGCTGGAAAAGCTGACACGAACAGGTCGAAGGCGGTTTTACCGGCGGCGAGCTTGCCTCTGACATTGGAGACGATATGAATTACATGGGAATAGCGCTCGATGCCCATGAGTTCATTGACCTCGACGGTCCCTATCTCGGCCACGCGCCCGACGTCGTTTCGTCCCAGATCCACCAGCATAATATGCTCCGCCCGCTCCTTAGGATCCGACAAGAGATCAGTCTCCAACTTTCTTTCTTCTTCCGACGTCGTCCCGCGCCGACGGGTTCCTGCGATGGGGCGTAGCTCGATGGTATTGCCGGACAATCGGACCATCGTTTCCGGCGAAGATCCGATGACCCGAAGTTCCTCAAATTCCAAATAGAACATGTATGGCGACGGGTTGATGAAGCGCAACGCGCGATAAATTTCGAAGGGATCAGTTGTGGTTTCGGTCTCAAGCCTTTGAGAAAGCACGACTTGAATGACATCTCCCGCCTTGATGTATTCCTTGGCTTTCGCCACCGCGGTTTTGAACGCGGCCGGCGAAAGGTTCGAGCGAAATTTTCTCTTGCCATTGCCTTCGCTCAGGTCCCTCGGCTCGATGCCGCGTGGTTTCTTTTGCAAGGAGGAGATGACCTTGCGAATTCGCCGGCTTGCCTGATCGTAGGCCTGTCTAAGGGAAGTTTTCTTATCGATCTTAACATTGTCGATGACTTTGATCGTGTGCTTGAGATTATCGAATGCCACGAGCGTCTGAACGAAAAGAAAAAAAATCTCCGGCATTCCGAGAGTGTCTTTCTTATCATTTTGAATCTCATGGAACTGCTCGACGGCGTTGTATGAAACATAACCGAGAGCACCGCCAAAAAAGGGTGGCACACCGGGAACTGCAACCGGCTGGCAGCCTTTAAGAAGCTCCTGCAGAACCTCAAGGGGCGAATCTGAGGTCAAAACCCGTGACTTGCCGTTCTCAACGATTTCGACTTTATTTCCACGGGCCCGAAAAATCCGCTGCGGACGCGTTCCAAGGAACGAATAGCGAGCCCATCGTTCGCTTCCTTCAACGCTTTCAAGGAGGAATGCGTATTTGTCACGTTCCAGACGTTTGAAGAACGAAAGGGGCGTCTCCAGGTCCATCAAAAGTTCCTGATAGATCGGGACCAGGTTTCCCTGTTTCGAAAGCTCGGTAAATTCCCTAAATGTCGGCTGGATCATATCTTACTACCCAAAAAAAACGGGCCATAAGTTTGTCACCTATGGCCCGGTATCTATTGCTTTAAATCGTAATCGCTGGATTTAGCCACGGTGTAGACGCTGGATAAAATGCCAGCGCCACCAGCCCTGTGGCAATGCGATGATCTCCAACCGGTTGCTCATGGGTCGCATTCTGCCCGATTGAATAGTCTCGGTCAAGCACGCGAGCAGGGAGCGGGGAGCAGGGAGCACGGAGCCGGGTACTCTGCAAAGAGCGAAGAGCCAAGCTAAAGAGGCGGGAGCTGTAGGGGCAGACCTATGTGTCTGCCCGCCGACGAAAAGTGGCCAGAGCAAAGAACTCGGCGCGCGGAGCAGAGAACCCGGAAGACTGCCAGCGCAAAGCGCCAAGCGCTAAGGGCAAGACCAGTCGAATTTCCAGATCGTCACTCCCTGCTCCCCGCTCCGTGCTCCCGGCTCCCTGGCTTCTTCCCGCCTCCGTAAAGCCTGATTGACAATCCTCATAACCCTGGGATAGGTTAAAACGCTTTTTTGGAATGGTAACTGGAAGTTTAGTCGGTCACTTAACGGAGGGGCCATGGTTCGCCGCGAAAAGTCCAACTATACAATTCAATCAGTGTCCCACGCGCTTGATGTCTTGGAGCAATTCAGCGGAAGCGTGGATGAAATCGGCGTAACTGAACTTAGTAAGCGCTTGAAGCTCCACAAGAATAATGTGTTTCGATTGCTCGCGACCTTGGAAGCCCGTGGGTATATAGAGCAGAACAAGTTGACCGAAAGTTACCGCCTTGGGCTAAAATGCCTACAAGTAGGCCAAACGTTCATCAAACAAATGGGACTTTTGCTACAGTCTCGAAGCGTGCTCGAAGGGTTGGCAAAATCGATGAAGGAGAGCGTATTCGTCGCGATTAGAAAGGGGACAAGCATCATACCGTTGGACTTTATCGAGCCCACTCGCGCGGTTCGCGTTGTGTCATTTCTTGGAACGGCGCTTCCAGCCCATTGCACGGCCGCTGGAAAAGTATATCTGGTGTTCGAGTCTGAGAACGGCTCGGGTCAAAACCTGGCTGAACGTTTGGAAAAATACACTGACAATACCATCGTAGATCAGAATCTTTTGCGGGATCAATTGAGAGAAATTAGCGACTCGGGGTATGCCGTGGAGCAAGAAGAATTCACTCCAGACGTTAGCTCCGCCGCGGTGCCGGTTCGGGATTACACGCGTACGTTGGTTGGAACTCTTGCGGTTGTCGGGCCGAGCCACCGGTTAACCGTCGACGCAATCAAAAACCATATCGCGCCGGAATTACTCCAGGCTGGAAACGATCTTTCCAAGCGATTAGGCTATTCGGTCTAAGCGAACTGTAAGAGCCTTCTTCATCCCAACGTCTGTTTTTTTCAGGCTAACTTGGGTTTTCGGTTGCGGCGCGCGTCAGCGATGCGCTACGTTTGTCTGAAAGTAGGTAGTCTTTCAAAAATGGAAAGGATGCCAACGGCTGGATAAAACGGATGCTCACACCGGTAGAAAAAATACTTTTTGTTCTGCTTGTTTTAGGATCGCTAGGGTACGGCGGGACTGGTCTATACAACGTCTACAAAACCATAGCGCGCGGGAAGCCGGATCCTCGTTTCATCGGTCCAATGCGGCAAATTCTGCGCGCTTTTTGGATTGTCCTCACCCAGCAGTCGGTTTTCAAGAAGCGCCCAATCGTTTCTTTTCTCCACGCTTTGGTGTTTTACGGTTTTGTTTTTTATTTCTTGGTCAATCTCGTTGATGTGCTCGAAGGTTTTTTTGCCTTTCAAGCCCGCGGCCATTTATGGGCGCCGTTTAACCTTTTGGCGGACATTTTAACTGCAGGAGTCTTGCTCGGAATGATCGGGCTAATCATTCGCCGGCGTTTGGTACGGCCGCAGGATTTTGCTTTTCCGGCCAATGTGCCGGTGCTCCCGGAAGCCCGTGCCGGAATTCTTCGTGATTCGACCATTGTTGCGGTTTTTATTTTATTTCATGTCGGAAGCCGGCTGCTATTTAAGGCAACCGCGCTAAGCCAGGAAGGCGGGGACGCATTTTTGCCGGTAAGTTCACTGGCTGCGGGAATTTTCTCCGGCATGAGTCCCGTCCTGGTCGAACGGCTTAATCACTTCTTTTGGTGGGGAGCGCTGGGCTCAATTTTGATTTTCATCCCTTATTTTCCGCGCTCCAAACATATTCACATCTTCATGGCGCCGATTAATCTCGCATTCAAAAAGGACAAGCCCGGCGTACTGCAGCCCATGGACTTTGAGAACGAGGAAGTATTCGGCGCGTCCAAGCTGGAGGAGTTCAGTTGGAAACGCTTGTTGGATGCGTATAGCTGCATTATGTGCAACCGTTGCCAGGACGTTTGTCCCGCGACCAATACCGGCAAAGCCTTAAGTCCGGCGGCAATTTTGATCAACGAGCGCTTCGAGCTCAACAATAACTTTCCGGGTTTCGCCCGGGGTGACGAGAGTCCTAGGCCCCTGCTCGATTTTGCGCTAAACGAAGAAGCGGCATGGGCCTGCACGACTTGCAATGCTTGCATTGAGATTTGTCCCGTCGGCAATGAGCAGATGCTGCACATTATCGATGTCCGGCGGGAACGGGTGCTGGCGGCGGCTGAATTTCCCACCGGGCTAAAAAATACGTTCAATAACATGGAGCGGGCAGGGAATCCCTTCGGGATTGCTGCAGACGAGCGGCTCGCATGGGCCAAGGGCTTGCCCTTTCCCGTTGCCACGATCGCGGAAAAAGCCGAGCCGGAAGTTCTTTATTGGGTCGGTTGCGCGGTGGCTTTCGATCCTCGCGCGCAAAAGATCGCCCGCAGCATGGCCGAACTTTTTAATGCGGCTGGTGTCGACTGGGCGGTCGCCGGCAGCGAAGAAAAGTGCACCGGCGATCCGGCGCGCCGTTCGGGCAACGAATATTTATTTGCTCAGATGGCGGCGGAAAATGTGGCAGCCTTAGACGCCATTAAACCCAAAGTGATCGTAACAACCTGTCCCCATTGCTTTCATACTATCCGCAATGAGTATCCGCAGTTCGGCGGCAACTATGTCGTAAAACACCATACGGAATTTATCAATGAACTGATCCGCGAGGGAAAATTGGCGCCTGCCGCAAGTGGCAATGGATCAGTCGCTTACCACGATCCGTGTTATTTGGGCCGGCATAACGGCGTCTACGATCAACCCCGGGCCGTTATTCAGTCCACGGGAGCCAAGTTGACCGAACCGGCGCGCACCGGCAGTAACAGTTTCTGCTGCGGCGCAGGCGGGGGGCAGTTCTGGAAAGAAGAAGAAAAGGGCAATGAACGCGTCAGCACCAATCGATATCGAGAACTCAAGCAAACCGGGGCAAAGACTGTAGCCACGGGCTGCCCGTTTTGCATGCGCATGATTACCGAGGAAACCGCTAAAGAAGAGCCGGAGGCAGCGATGGAAGTTCTCGACATTGCCGAACTCGTTGCCAAGGGCCTGCGCAAGTGAATCGGATTCTGCACCGCGCCTTATCGATAGCTATTTTCATGCTCGCCTTGTCTATGGCCAACGCTTGTCAGGGACAGCCGAAAGTCGCGATTTCCACCAGGGACGGCCGCGAGGAAAGCTTTAAAGTCGAAGTCGCCGACAGCCCGCTCAAAAGAGAGCTGGGCCTTCAGTATCGCCGCGATCTTTCCGTGGACCAAGGAATGATTTTTTTATTTCCAGCCGCGGCGGAACAATCGTTCTGGATGAAAAACACGCCTATTCCCTTGGACATGATCTTCATCAGTAGCGATCGCAAGATTGTCGGCATCGTGGAACGGGCAACACCTTTTTCATTGGACGCCCGCTCTGTCAGAGGGGCTAGTCAATACGTGCTGGAAATCAACGGGGGACTGTCACAAAAGTACGGGTTCAAGCCGGGCGATCCGGTTCGGTTCGAAAGCATACCAGCCGATGTGAGGGAGTAGACACGAGCGATTCGGCTAAGGGCAAAGTGCCAAGAGCAAAGAAACTCCATGCGCTTTGCTCTTCGCGATTTGCGGTAGACTTTCGGGTGGCCTTCTAGGCTAAATTTCCGGAAAGAAGTAGGGGCGGACCGGCTCTAATTTCTTCTCATACGAGTCAGGATAGAGAAACCATAAAGTTGCGGCGATGCTGCTCAGCAAAGAGTTTCCGTCCTGCGGCGTAAAGCAAGTGCCGATGATTTCCTTCTCGTTGTGAATCGCTACGCTCTGGCTCACGATTACGGTCTGATTGAGTATGCGGCCGAAAAGACCGTGATCCCTACCGAACGAAAAGACCGACGCTGACGACGACTTATTGGTTAGCGCAACCCTGCGCGTCGATTTGAAACGGCGCATTAGCTCTTCATGTTTGATCGGACGGCGCAGTTTCAAATTAAAGTGAATCGTGTGCATGTACTGAGTGTTGAGTTTCAAAGCGGATGAAAAAATATTCAGGTCCAATCCCACGGTCTTAAATAAATCATGCGCATCCCGGCCCTGATGAGTGCCGTATTTGGAATCGTCGTGCTTGCCGGCTTCAGGGGCGGGAATGAAATCCCCTTCTTGACTGAGGTCATTGGCGCGGCGCATGCAGACGAAGCGGCTTTCTTCGAGGTTATCTTCTTTTTCCGGGCCTAGCGCAATTGTGTCGATCAGCACAGCCAAGTTGTGGGTATTGCAGCTGACGACCTGAATGAATTGATCCTTTCCTTGAACGAGTGCTTTGTCGTTGATGCCGCGGGCATATTTCTTACCAAAGCCATCTTCGCTGCCCTGGGCAATAAATCCGCGGCCGTTATTTGCGTATTTGTTGTAGTGTTTTTCTTTGTTTTCATTTCCGACAGGGGTGCAATCGATGACAACGCTGGCTCGGTCAATTGCTTCTTCGGCCTCGAAGGCGGGCTCCATGCCCATTTCGATAAACTTTTGCCGCCGCTCTTTATCGACCGCTAGTTTAGCTCCGTTCCTGCAGGAGACAATTACTTTGGAGCGATCGGTGAGCAGCGGCGTGCGTTTGTGAAAAGTAACTTCGTCCAGCCCAAACTGTTCACGGAAGGTCGAGAGAATGCCGACAAGCGGTTCGCCAATGGTGCCAGTTCCGACAATGTGTACGATTTTTTTCTGAGCCATAGCCTCGCTCGAACCCCCTAAATTCGCCGAATTTTAGCGTAATGACCGGGCTCACGCAATAGTAAATCTTGGAAAAATAGCCGCCTCCCCGGCAGTAATCATTCCAGCAACGGCTATTTAAGCAGTCCGTCTTGTGTGATAATTTATCTTCATGAAACAAGAAATTGTCCGCGCAGAGTCCTTTTTTAACCGGAACTTCGGGATCGACTCCGGGGAATTGGAGAGGGTGCTCGGGAATGCGCTCGGAAAAAAGGCCGACTATGCCGATTTGTTCTTCGAGCATCGCAAGGCCGAAGGGGTCAGCCTCGAAGAAGGAATGGTAAAGAGCTGTTCGCAGTCAACGTCCAGCGGAGTGGGTGTGCGGGTTCTAGCGGAGGCCAAGACAGGCTATGCGCATACCGACGACATTACAATCGAAAATCTGGAGTTGGCCGCGCGCACGGCTCAGTATATAGCGCAAAACCGCCAGTCCGAACTGCCGGTTGCGGTTGGGAAACCGTCCGGTGAATCCCACGACCTTTATCCTGTTAAGGTCTCCGCGACGGACATTCCGCTAGACAAGAAAGTTGCCCTGCTTTACGAAATCGACAAATTTGCCCGTGACCTCGATCCCCGAGTCAAAAACGTCTTTGCGTCTGTCGGAAGTGAAAACAAGGTCATTTTAGTTGCTACGTCCCAGGGGTTGGTTATCGGCGACATTCAGCCGTTAACCCGGCTCAATGTCACCTGCATTGTAGAGGAAAATGGCAATCGCCAGATCGGAAGCTTTGGCGGCGGCGGACGGGTCGAATTCGGTTTCTTCGTCGATAATAAAGATTATGAGCGGTACGCGCGTGAGGCGGTGCGCCAAGCGGTCCTGAACTTGAGCGCGCAAGATGCCCCCGCAGGCACGATGGATGTTGTCTTGGGCCCCGGTTGGCCCGGCATTCTTCTGCACGAAGCGATTGGCCACGGGCTTGAGGGTGATTTCAACCGCAAAAAAACCTCGGCTTTTAGTGATCGAATCGGCCAAAGAGTCGCGTCCGAGCTTTGTACTGTCATCGACGATGGAACAATCCCTTGGCGCCGCGGTTCGATGAACGTTGACGACGAAGGCACCCCAACCCACCGTAACGTTCTTATTGAGAAAGGCATTCTCAAGGGCTATCTCCAGGATCGCCTCAATGCTTCGCTAATGAAGATGCCACTTACGGGAAACGGCCGCCGGGAAAGCTACGCGCATATTCCGATGCCGCGCATGACCAATACGTTCATGCTCAGCGGCGAAAGCGATCCGGACGATATCATCCGTTCGGTTAAAAAAGGCCTTTACGCCGTTTCTTTCGGCGGGGGGCAAGTTGATATTACGAGCGGCAAATTCGTCTTCTCGGCGAGCGAGGCCTATCTAATCGAGGACGGTAAAGTAACCAAACCGGTCAAAGGCGCGACGCTCATAGGCAACGGGCCGGATGTTCTCACTCGCGTCTCAATGGTCGGAAATGATCTCAAGCTCGACGAAGGTGTAGGCACCTGCGGAAAAGACGGACAGTCGGTTCCGGTTGGAGTCGGCCTGCCGTCAATCCGGATCGATGGTCTCACGGTCGGAGGAACGGCGGCGCATTAGCACTGTTCAAAGTTCAAGGTTCAACCTTCAACTTTTTCCGGAAAACTTTGAACTTTTAAACTTTGAACCTTGAACCGCCGGAGGCGGCATACATGGAACGCTACGAACTCAGTCAAGACTTAGCCCGGGAAATCTTGGCAAAAGCAAAAGCCAAGGGCGCTTCGCAAGGCGATGTTGTCATGGTGGAAGGCGACTCGTTTTTTGTCACCGTGCGAATGGGCGAGGTGGAAAAGATCAGCCAGGCCGGCGAGAAAAGATTGGGTTTGCGATTGTTTTCCGGTAACAGCTCGGCGTCGGCATCGACGTCAGATATCTCCAAGGAATCTATCGATCGGCTCGTGGATGACACAGTGCAGATGGCCCGGGTCACCGCGCAAGATCCGCACAGCGGGTTACCTCCCGCGGAACAGTTGGCGCGTGAATTTCCCGATCTTGATCTTTTCGATGAGACAGGGCGCTCTGTTTCCGTTGAAGAAAAAATCCAAATCGCGATGGACGAGGAAAAGAGCGCCTTGGGATTCGATCCTCGGATTACGAATTCGGAGGGGGCCGAATTTTCCAATAACTTTGGTCGCGTGATTTACGCCAGCAGCCACGGGTTTTCCGGAGAATATCAGGGTTCCACATTCGGTCATTCGGTGTCGCCGGTAGCGAAATCGAATGGCTCGATGCAGCGGGATTATTGGTATTCTTCCAATCGTAAATTCGGCCGCCTCGAATCGCCGAAGAGTGTCGGCGAAAAGGCGGCGCAACGGGTTTTGCGAAGACTGGGCGGGAAAAAAGTGAAAACTTGCGAGTGCCCGGTAATTTTCGATCCTGAAATGTCCGCGTCTTTGCTGCGAAGTCTAGCGTCCGCAATCTCCGGCTACGCGCTGTACAAAGGCGCCTCGTTTTTAGCTGGAAAACTCGACACTCAGATCGCTTCCGATCTTGTGACGGTGATAGACGATGGAACAATTGCGGGCGCGCTCGGATCCCGTCCATTCGACGCCGAAGGTCTGCCAATCAAGAAGAAAGTGGTCGTCGAAAAGGGCCAACTGAAGACGTATCTTCTGGATACCTACAGCGGAAAAAAACTCGGTATGACCTCCACAGGGAATGCGTCGCGCTCCGTCGGTGAACCGCCGGGCGTGTCGCCGACAAACTTTTTTCTCCAACCGGGCTCCGCCAGCCCCGAAGAAATCATTAAGACAGTGAACAATGGCTTGTACGTTACCGAACTCATCGGTTTCGGGGTCAACCTAGTAACCGGTGACTATTCGCGGGGGGCCGCCGGAATTTGGATTGAAAACGGTGAGTTAACTTCTCCTGTGGAAGAAATAACCATCGCCGGTAATCTAAAGCAGATCTTCCAAAATATCGAAATGGTCGGCAATGATCTCGAACTGCGCGGCCGGATTGCGGCGCCCACCGTTAAGATTTCTCAGATGACAGTCGCGGGAAACTGACAAAACTAGCAGACTTCAGACTCCCAATTTGTTCTGTTTCTCAGTTTCGCAAGGATTCGGGCGGCCGACCGACTGGTCGCTTGCAGATGGAATTAACTTGCCCGTGCCAACACCTTGCAGTTGAGAAAGCTCCGTTATAAGTCTCGATCCAACGATACATCACACAGTTTTCTTTGACGGAGCCAAAATGTTCAGGCGTGCGTCATCTTGCATTCTGACCTTTTTATCGTTTGCGCTCTCTTTCGCTTACTGGCCAAAACCTGTTTACAGCGACGTCCAGGCGCTGGTTAATCAAATCAACGGTCTATCTGAGTCACAGAGAAGTCGAGTCTTGTTGGACGAGGCCAGAAAAGAGGCGATTGTCTATTGGTACACGGACATTCAGCCGCGAAACGCGGAGGAGATCCTAAAACTTTTCAATGAACGTTACCCATTCTTGAAAATCGAGTTTGTGCGCCTGGGCCGTGAAAGGTTGATCAATCGGATAATGACGGAATATCGGGCCGGGAAATTTATTCCCGACGTTCTTTCCTTGTCTTCCTCCTTTGCCAAGGAGTTGAGAAATAACGGAATTGTCGCTCAGAATTCGGCGCCCTTCAGAAAAGCCTTGCGACCAGACTTCATGGATAGCGAGGGATGGATCAACCCGATTTCGACCACGTTTTATACGATCTTTTACAACACCAAACTGGTTAAGCCGGAAGATCTCCCTAACAGTTACGAAGACCTGTTGCTGCCTCGTTGGAAGGGGCTGATCGCCATTGATCAAGAAGATACGGAATGGCTCGGCGCTCTAGTTGAAGTCATGGGCCGTCCGAAGGCGATCGAATTCGGCAAACGGCTTGCCGCGAACAAACCGAATATCAGACGCGGGCATACTTTGTTGGGACAACTGGTTGCCGCGGGGGAGTCGGCAATTTTTCCGGATCAGTATCTTCATTCGGGCATTAACTTGAAAAAAGCCGGCGCGCCGGTCGAAATGCATTTCATTGAACCCGTGCTCACGCAAGTCAGCGATGCGGCGTGGGTGGCGCGAAACGCGCCGCGGCCCCACGCGGCGATACTTTTCACTGACTTTCTCTTTTCGAAAGATGTACAAGCTGCATTCGCCGGAGCGGGCCGCCTAGCGATCCGAAAAGACGTCAATCTTCTCTACGGGCTGGACGCGAAGAAGATCCGCTATCTTTCCGGCCCTTCGATGCAGGAAAATTATCGCGAACTGAATGAGCTTTTTCGCCAAATTTTTACCAATTGAACCGGCTCGGAAACTTGCAAAACTTCAGTCGTCCTATTATCGTTCGAAGTCGAGAAAAACTTTTCTAAGCAGAAATAGGGGATAACAACATGGATCATTTGCTAGAGGATGGAGCTAAAAATTGCGTCATCGACTGCGCCAGGGTGAAAAAAGGATCTCAAGTGTACGTTGTAAATCAAAAAGGCGCGGTGGCGGAAGAAGTTTCTCATGCCATCGAAGAGATTGTCGAGAGAGAAAACGCTAAAGCCATCGCCGTCTGGGAAGAGGCCATCCCAAAAGGCAGCGACAAGATTCCGCCAAACGTTTTGGAAGCCTTCACTACGGGCGATGTGGTCATCTCCCATTATCCTTCGCTAAAGCGAGAGGTTCTGCATCCTCACGTCCAGGGGGATACACGTTCAAGAGCGACCAACAGGGCGGTATCGCGGGAACTGCTGCAATCGGAATGGGCAAGGTTTCCCTACGGTTTGCTGCTGACGATTATCGGAACTCTCGACACCATTCTTGCGGACGGAAAAGAGTGGCGAATCACAAGTCCCAGAGGAACCGATGTAAAGGGAAAGATTGGCGGCATGGAGAGCGCGGTGGCTCAAGCGTATTTCGCTCGTGGAGAGGACGACAGCCGGGCCAGTCGTAATTTTCCCGGCGGAGTACATACGCCTGTGATGTCTACTGAAACCGAAGGGGTCATTGTTGTCGATCACGCTAACGTCCGAGGAGGATTTCGTCCCGCAGAGCCGATTCGAATCGAACTCAAAGATAGCAAGGTGACATCCATCCGTGGGGGAGACGATGCCGCCACGATCATAAAAGAGCTGGAAAGGACGGATGGATACCTGGACTCTTGGCACGCGGGAGCCAATCCAAAAACTATTTTGCCGGTGAAACGAGAGGAAGATGCAAGCGCTTGGTGGACCTATGCTCATTGCAGCCCCATGCTTCTGCACTTCCATTTGGGCAGGAGCCACGCGCCGGTGAACATCGCAACTTTCAATCAGACGGTGTACGTCGACGGGCGAAAAATCTACGATGGGGGCGCATTGGCGCTGCTGGAGGAAGCCGAAGTAGAGAAAACCGCCAGAAAATTTGGTGCGCCGAGCAGTTTGCTTGGTCAGCATCGTATAGATTTGTCTTAGCAGGCAATTCGGAAATCGGCGCCAAATTTACAATGCGAAGATATGTGAATGGAGAGCAAAAAAATATCAGGAGGTTAATTCATGGCAACGATACGTCATTTAGCAATACGGACTGAAGACCCCGAGAAGCTGGCGAATTTTTATATCAATGTGTTTGGTTTCAAAGACCTGCATCGTGGAAGTCATCCGGGACACCCCGGAAGAAAGACCGTTCACCTAACGGATGGATACTTTGAGCTGGCGATTCTCGACAACAGCGAACAGCAGAGTCCGAACGGGCTTTATCATTTCGGCATCCAAGTGGATAACATGGATGAAACTCTAGAGCGTGTAAGAAAGCATGCGCCGGAGAAGAAAATCAAAAAACGCCCTGAGGGAACACCGTTTGCGGAGACAAGAGTGGCGGATCCCGACGGAAATTTTATGGACATTTCGGTGCACGGCTTCATTGAGTACAAACCATTGAAGTAAATAAAAGGCGCCGGTTGTTTCTAAATAAGACGGCCGGCGACATCGAGAGGGTCGAGAAAACGAAGCCTTTCAAAACGCGCGGGGCTCTTTTGGTTGCGTGTTAATTTGTGCTGAGTGGATTTTAGATGCGTCGCGGTGCTGGGCGGTCAAGCGAGTAAACTAGCGACAAAACCAAAGTCCAAGTCGGCAAGAAAACTTAGAGCTTTGAGGATCAAGAAGGTTTTTGCCGGCGCGGTCAATTTATTAACCGCGACACGTTTTGCGGCGGGTAGATTCTTGGGCCGCATCGCCCGAAGAAATTTTAAGAATGAGATAGCCGGCGAGGAAAGCGGTTTCTGACTGCTGTAAATAATATAGTCTTGCATAGTCAGATCTAAAGGTGACTTGAGTATCTTAAACTCTTTCGCCCTGAATTCAGGCGCGATGATGTCCTGATAGACGAAGCCAATTGCCGCACCTTCACGGACGACGTTTTTGACGGCGTCGTTGGATTCACAAAATATCAGCCCCTTTCTCCATATCCGGTCACTTGTCAATCTTGCCCAGAGTTCCGCCGCTCGTCTGTCGCTTACTTCTCCCTCGTTGATTGCCACGCCGGAACTAGCCAACTCCGCAAACGATAGCTTTCGTTGCACTGCCAGACGATGCTGGGATGAGACGAAGGCAACCAAGTTTTGCATCCTGTAGGGTTCCAAGACGAGCAGCGGGGAGGGAAGGGGCTCTGTGACGACACCGATGTCAAGTTTCCTGTTGACGACCCAGTCTTCTATCTCATCGATTCTACCGGTGATAAACTGGATGTCCAGCGCTGGATAGCGACTGCGAAATTGCGAGATCAGTTTTGGCAGCAACGAGGTTGCCGGGCCGCTGCTGCCGCCGAAAGTAAAAGATTCTCGTTTCCAGTTGGCTACAGGTACACCGTATTTATTGCGGAGCTTCTCCTCCAGGGTCAGGATCGGGTCGATTTCCGTGCGAAATCTTCTCCCCTGCGGCGTCAAAATGATTCCGCGACCGCTTTTTTCAAATAGCTTGATATTGAATTCGTCTTGCAATGACTTGATCTGCTGGGAAACGGCGGGTTGGCTGACGTGAAGTTCCTTGGAAGCTTGGCTGAGGTTCAAGTACTTCGCCGCTGCGGCGAAGATTTGGAAGCGGTACAAGCTCATCAGAGTCCCTTTCTTGTAGCTGTAAGTTCATGGTGTCGTACACTCGCTTCAAGAACGTGTCTAAATACTGCGGGGCGCAGTAGTTGTCAACCGGTCTTGAGTGTTGCCATAAGCCGACCTTATGAAACCCATTAGAAAAAATCATTGGACGATTGAGCGTAGTTGTAATAATCACACCGTAAGTGGCGGCAGACCTTCGCCGCTGGAGGGTTAAATTATTCCGCTCGGCTGGACACGGATGGACCTTCGAGCCCCAATGTTGCTCGGTAGTGAAGACATCAAAGTCATTTCGTGTCGCTGTGCCTTCATTAAATGGCCTCCCCAGATACGTTGGCAAGCCGACGCTTCTGTTGGCGCTCTTATACGCCGCTCTTAGCGTATTTCTTCCCATAAGTCTGCCTGGTTCTTTTCGTTTTTCGCCTCACGCGAGCGTAGCTTGGGGCGATATCGCCTTCGTCAAAACCATCGGATCGACGGCGACTACGACTGCCGCTACGAATACCGGGATAGTAGTCCCGGCAGGCGGAGTCGCCGCTGGGAATGCGATTATTCTTACATTGGCGATGGATCCCGTGTCGGGAAACGTTGCATGCGCCGATAACCGGGGAAATACCTATACTGTTGATGCAAACATTGCGAATGGTTCCGGAACGTCCGGGGTCCGCACTGCGATTCTATCGGCGCGAAATATCGTTGCCCTGGCGCAGGGCGATGTCATCAGCTGCTCTCATTCTAGCGCGATTGCGAGAGCCCTGAGCGCGAATGAATTCTCCGGCATCGCATCTACAACACCAGTCGATAAAACCAAAACCGGGACGGGAAGCAGCACCTCGTTGTCGTCCGGTTCCACAGCCACCACCACTCAGGCTGTAGAGTTGTTATTCGGCGCCGTTGGAGTCGAAGGAGCCGCGACAGAAACGTTCACTTCTGGAGCCGGCTATGCCACCGCGGGTAGGGCCGGTACGACCGCTGTTGCGGCCGACAGTAACATTACAGTTAATCCCGAGTACAGATTAGTTAGCGCTACGGCTGCCTATGCCGCCACTGGAACGCTAGGTGTAGCAAGAAAATGGTCGGCTGCGGTCGTTGCTTATAAGGCTGCCGCGGTTGCAACGCAGTTAGCGGTCACGTCCGTCAACGGCAGCATCAACCCCACCGCCGGAACTGCATTTGCCGTCGTCATCCAAAGCCAGAATGGCGCTGGCCTTCCAAGCAACGTCGTGAATCCGACTTCCGTTACGCTGTCATTGAAAAGTGGCAGCGGTACGCTGGGCGGTACGGTCAGCGGAAGTATCGCCGCGGGTTCGAGCCAAATCAGCCTCGCCGGAGTGACCTACACGAAGGCGGAGAGTGGAATTGTGGTGGCTGCTACTCGCAGCAGCGGCGATTCGCTTACCAGCGACGACAGCGCGCCGTTTAACGTCGACCCGGGAATTGCAACTAAGCTTGTCTTCACGACACAACCCGGCGCAACGCCTGCAGGGAATCCGCTCCTCGGTCCTCCCAAGGTCGCGGTGCAAGATAATTTTGGTAATACCGTTAGTTCCTCGTCAGCTTCGATTTCCATCGGTTTCGCCAAAAATGCCGGCAGCGGAACACTATCTGGAACCACGACGAAAAGTGCTGTTGGTGGCATAGCGACTTTTGGCGAACTGAGCATTAACAAAGTCGCCAACGGTTACACCCTTTCGGCATCCACGCCAGGGCTCACAGCAGTTACAAGTAGTTCATTCAACATAGTTACACCGGTAATAGATCTTGTCGTGAGCACTCTGACCAATCCGCCCGCGACAGCGGTAGCAGGCAGCAGTTTTAGTGTGACAGATACAACCGTTAACAACGGAAATATTACCGCGATCTCCGTGACCACTAATTATCGGCTTTCATTGAACAAGACCATTGACAGCTCAGATCCGGTCCTGATCGGCACCCGATCTGTTGGACCGCTTGCTCCCGCAACGAACTCATCCGGCACGAACACGGTCATGATTCCAGTCAATGTCGCGCCCGGCAAATATCTTTTGGCAGCCTGTGCCGACAGCACAAACGCCGTTGCCGAATCCAACGAGACTAATAACTGCAAATTATCCGCGAACACAGTAACGATTACCGCCGCGCCTAGTATCACGAGCATTTCGCCGACGTCCGGTCCGGTGGCAACTGCGGTCACCATAAGCGGAGCGAATTTTGGCACCGCCCAGGGAACCAGCACAGTGACTTTCAACGGTGTCGCCGGGACGCCTACAAGTTGGAACGGCACGAATATCGTTGTTCCCGTTCCCGCAGGCGCAAGTACCGGACCCGTGGTCGTAACGGTTGGCGGATCGAGCAGCAATGGAATCGCCTTTACGGTGCCGGTGCCCCCGCCTTTAATAAACAGCTTAACGCCCAATAGCGGTCCTGTGGGGTCATCGGTCACGATCAGCGGAGCGAATTTTGGAGCAATGCAAGGAAGCAGCACTGTTCGGTTCAATGGAGTTTTAGCCAACGCGACGAACTGGAGCGCCAGTTCGGTCACTGCTTCGGTGCCGGTGGGCGCAAGTACGGGGCCCGTCGTTGTCAACGTCGGAGGAACCGGCAGCAACAGCAATGTCATTTTTTCGGTGACGGTGTTGCCGACCAAGTTGGCTATCAGTGCCGTGAATAATGGTGCCAATCCAGCGGCCGGAGTTGCCTTCCCGGTGATCGTCCAGGCACAGGATGCGAACGGAAATCCGGCCAATGTGAGCAACGCTACGGCGCTGAGCTTAAGTTTGAAGACAGGAAGTGGAACGCCTGGTGGAACACTAACGGGAACGATTGCAGCCGGGACAAATCAAATAACGATTAGCGGCGTGACTTACACAACGGCCGAGAGCGGCGTTGTGCTCACTGCGAGTCGCTCAAGCGGTGATCCGCTGACCTCGGGCGATAGTGCGCCGCTGACGGTTGATCCGGGAGCCGCAGCCAAACTTGCGTTCATCGCTCAACCTGGAAACAGCATTGCCGGAAATGTAATTCCTGGGACACCTACGGTTTCGGTTCAAGACAATTTCGGCAACGTGGTCGGCTCGTCGACGGCGTCGATCGCGATGGCAATTGGGAACAATCCGAGCGGCGCATCTCTCGGCGGAGCTACGACTCAAAATGCTTCAAACGGCGTGGCCAGTTTTAACGATTTGATCATTGATCGGGCGGGAGTTGGATTTACTCTGACAGCCTCGTCCAGCGGACTTAGCGACGCCACAAGCGCCGCTTTCGATGTCATCAGTGCCACAGGGACGGTCGCAGGCACGATATCGCGCAACGGCGATGGTCGTTCAATCGGCGGCGCATTGGTTGAAGCACTGCAAGGCGGCGTTCTCAAGGGCAGCGCGACTTCTGGAGACAATGGGAATTACACAATCGCGGGTCTCAACGCGGGCACTTATGATTTTCGCGCGTCGGCCGGTGGGTACACAACTCAAACGCAAAATGGCGTATCGGTAACCGCGAACTCGTCGACGACTTTAAATTTAAATCTCACTCCATCAAGCAACAGCCAGGGGATCATGTATGCCTATGATGCGGTGGGAAGGCTTCGGGGAGTGATTAATCCTGTCGGCGAAGCCGCAACGTATAGTTACGACGCGGTCGGCAACATCCTGGCGATTTCACGCTTCGAGTCTTCGCAGGTTTCTGTCGTCGAGTTCACACCCAAAACTGGAGCTCCAGGAACTTCCGTTACGATTTATGGCACGGGGTATAGTGTGACGCCGGGTCAGAATACAGTAGCCTTCAACGGTGTTCCCGCTACCGTTTCATCTTCCACCAGCACGAGAGTCGTCGCTACGGTGCCTCCGGGTGCGTCGACTGGAACAATCGCTGTTACCAGCTCCAATGGGTCGGCAACCAGCAGTGAAGCGTTTTCGGTTCCAACCGTAAGCGCGGGTCCAGCAATCACTGGATTCTCCCCCAGCGCCGGTGCCATTGGGGCTTTGGTGACAATTACGGGTTCCAACTTCTCGACAACGCCGGGAAATAACGTAGTGCGCTTCAATAACGCTGCCTTTGCTCCGGTGATTTCGAGCAGCGCAACCTCGATAACGACAAAAGTGCCGGGAACCGCGGGGTCGGGCCGAATTTCCGTTGCCACTTCTTTTGGGACTGCTATCAGTTCAAACGACTTTTTCGTTGCGCCGTCGCCCTACGGAGGGAACGACGTCGTCGATAGCGGAAGAATTGAAGTTGACGGAGCGAGCAAAACACTAGCCGTAGGATCGGCGGGCAAGGTCAGCTTGTTAGTATTCGATGGGGCGCAGGGGCAGTTCGTAAGTCTGGGCGTTAATTCAGTAACGGTTTCGGGAGTTTCACTATCGATAAAGAAGCCGGATGGCAGCCATCTAACCGGCGCGGATTTTATCGGTACTTTTGCCAACCTTCATGCAACGCTCCCGGTGACGGGCACCTATACGATTCTCGTCGCGCCGACGGCCATGACCACGGGAAGCATCACGTTGACGCTGTCGTCCGAAGTCAACGCCGGGACAATTGTGGTGGACGGCGATCCAGGGACGATCAACATCGGACGAGTCGGGCAGAGAGGATACCTGACCTTTGCCGGCGCCGCGGGACAGAACCTGGATCTCGGGCCTAATTCATCGACGATTCCCGGAGACAGCGATCTCTGGGTCTACGCGCCGAATGGCACGGTAGTAACCGGCACGACTACGTTCGATCCCACCTTCACGAGTCAGACTCGTTACAATTTTCATATGGCGCTGCCGGTAACCGGAATCTACAAAATTTTGATTGACCCGCATGAGACCAGCACGGGTAGCGTGATTTTCACTTTATCGTCACAAGTCGAAGCCGGAGTTGTTATGGTCGACGGCTCATCGTCAAGTGCGGCCACCACTAGGATCGGGCAGCGAGCGCGATGGACATTCAACGGCACGGCACAACAGTGGGTGAGCCTAGGCGTTAACTCGAATAGCGGCAATCCAATCGATTTGGCCGTTTACAATCCCAACGGCAGTTTCTTTACCGGATCGGACCAGGCAAATACATCAACCAACTTTCACATGAATTTGCCGACCACGGGACAATACACCATCTTCATGGATCCGTCGGGCACGAACATCTCCAATCTAACGATTACGATATCCTCGGAGGTTGATGGCGGCATCTTGCAAATCAATGGCCCGGCACTGCCTATTTCCACCAGCCGGGTAGGTCAGAGGGGAAGGTTCTTACTTGACGGGGCCGCGAATCAGCAGATCACGGTTCGAACCAGCAACGACACAAGCGAACCGCTTGTGCTTGTCGTGCGCCAGAACGGCGACGCGGTTTTAGTGCAGTTCTCTCATTCACCCGGCTCGAATTTGGGACCGGTAATTTTGCCGGCTACTGAAACCTATTACGTCTACGTTGATCCCTTGGGGACCGGAACGGCCAGTTTAAGCGTGGCGATCACCAGTCCCTGAGTCGAGCGATAAACATGAAAAAAATGTCAGCAACGCGAGTGTTGAAAACTAACGCTACACCGATTGCTCTTTTGATTTTAACCTGCGTGATAGCCGTCGCGCTGCCTTTAACGATAAATCCACAGACCGTCGGGCCCAGTGTGTTGCCAGGCCAATCCGTAACGATTCTGCCGGACGGTAAATGGCTGCTATTGGGCGGCAGGAGCGCTGGTGAAGCGTTGTCGAATGGATGGGTCTGGGACCCTGCGACCGGAAGAATTACCACCCTTTCATCAAAACTTAAACGCTCGCGCGCTTGGCACACGGCAACAATGTTGCCGGACGGAACCGTGCTCATATTCGGAGGGGTTGGGACAGATCAGGAGATTGTCCAGCGTGCGGAACTCTACAACCCTGATAAACAGGATTTTTCCGCTCTCGAATTAAACGGAGTTCAGCCGCGTGCACGCCATACGGCGACGCTGCTTCCAGATGGTCGGGTGCTTATCGCAGGCGGAATCGCTGCCGACGCCGAACCGCTCGCGACTGCCGATCTGTGGGATTCGTCCATCGGTTCAGTTTCTCAGTTATCGATGTTGCGCGCGCGCCATAGCCATTCGGCTGTGCTGACACCGGACGGACAGGTTTTGATCTGGGGCGGTGTTGATGCCAATGGCGTTGCGGTCGATGATGGCGAAAGCTACAAATCCTTGACCAGCCAGTTTATTGCAGTTGGATCGTATCCCTCATCGGTTTTTGCGCTACCGATGGATGCGCCGGCGTTGGCGGCTTCGTTACCGATTGATGGATCCGCGGATGTACCCACGGATGCCGTTATTTCTCTTCTCTTCTCGAAGCCGCTTAAAGTAGAAACCGTAACTGCAGCGAGCGTAACTCTGACCGGGCCCAAGGGCATCGAACGGATCAAGGTGGTTGCCGCCGAAAACGGTTTATTGGCGTTTGTCACACCGGAAGCGCATCTCATCGCGGGATCACGTTATACGCTCATCATTAACGGCGGAAGCGACAAAGATGGCCTCCTACTGCCAACCTCGGCTATCACTTTTACAACTCTCGTGGCGTCGAATAGCGCGCCGCTCTCCGGTCTTACAACTCTGTCACCGCAAACTACGGGGCAATCGGATCGCGATCTATCAACAGCAAAAGTCGTCCCTGCTTCTTCCGACGATGATCTGGAATGGAAGGGAAAACTGAAAGACGGAAAGCCCCATTCGGATTGGCAGGATCTCCCTGCTTTGCAGGCGCCGGCCGGAGTAACCGCGCTGTCCGGTCAAGCGCTGGACCTCAAGGGGAATCCGCTGGTCGATGTGACCTTGACGGTCGAATACGGCTCCGACGAAGTCAGCGGGCGCACTGATGCGTCGGGGCGTTTCCTGCTCCAAAACATCTCACCGGGGTGGAGTGAACTCGTTATTGACGGGCGTCGCGCGCACAATCCGCAGTCCAAAGTGCAAAATCCAAAATGGGGATATGGGCTTTTTGAGTATGGTTTGGAAATTAAAAGCCGGCAGACCAACGTCCTTTCCTTTACGATCTGGCTTACCCGGATAGACGATGAAAACGCGGTGAAGATCGCGTCGCCCACCAGATCGGAAGTTGTCGTTACAACATCCAAGGTTGCCGGCCTCGAGTTGCGTATTCCAGCCGATACGACGATCCGAGATCACGAAGGGAAGACAGTGCACGAAGTAACTCTGACTCGTATTCCTGTAGACCGCACTCCCTTTCCATTGGCAAAAAATGTTGACGTGCCGGTTTATTTTACCGCCCAGCCCGGCGGAGCTTATCTTTATGGTTCAGCAGGAGCCAGCGTTGTCTATCCGAACTACGTAAATGAGAAACCCGGCGGCCGGTTTAATTTTTGGCGCTACACGACGGAGCCAAGCGGTTGGTACATCTACGGCCACGGGACCGTATCGACAGACGGTAAGCAGGTTATCCCTGATCAAGGGACAAGAATTTACGAGTTTAGCGGAGCCATGTTCGAAACGGGCCTCAGTCCCGCCGGCACAGGGCCTTGCATCGGAAGTGGAGCGTGTAAAAAAGGCGCCGATCCAGTCGATCTCGGTACCGGATTATTTGTGCTCGAGAAAACCGACTTGTATTTGCCGGATGTGATTCCGCTTAATCTTACTCGCATCTACCGGCAGTCGGATTCGAACACCCGCGCATTTGGCATCGGCATGATGCATACGTATTCGATCTTCGCGTTTTCCGCGAATCAGTACCAGGAGGCCGATCTGGTTCTTCCCGATAGCGGGCGCGTACACTTCATAAGAACTTCGCCAGGGAATGGATTTCTAGACGCCGTGTTTGAGCATCACGGTCCGGACGCGGCCTGCCCGACCTGTGTCGGCACACCCACCAGTTTTTACGGATCTCGCATGGTTTACAACGGAAACGGCTGGGATCTGACTCTGAAAGATGGAACTGTGTACGTCTTTGGCGAAAATCAGCCGCTTCAGGCAATTCGGGACCGATACGGCAATCAGGTTACGATTACCCGAACCAACGGCCAGGCGGGAAACATTGTCCGCGTAACGTCCCCGAACGGCCGATGGATCGAATTTACCTATGACACCAACTCTCCCGTAAACCGGGTCATCCAAGCCAAAGACAACATGGGCCGGAGCGTTGGCTATGAATATGATTTCGACGGCCGGCTTTTCCGAGTCACAGATACGGGCGGCGGCACTACGGAATATACGTATGATGCTTCCCATCGAATGCTCACGATTAAGGACGCGCGCGGGATCGTCTATTTGACCAACGAGTACGAGCCGGCAACCGGCAGAGTCACGAAGCAAACCCAAATAGACGGCGGTATCTATCAATTCGCTTATACGACCGATGGGAACGGCAAGGTCACTCGAACAGATGTAACCGATCCGCGCGGAAACATAAGACGGTTGGATTTCAATCCGAGCGCCTATTCGTCATCAGAAACCTTAGCGTTGGGTAAGCCGGAAGAGCAGGTAATGACTTCGGAGATACAGCCGGGATCCAATCTTTTGCTGTCGCAGATCGATGCCCTGGGACGGAAAACGACCTTCACCTATGATGCTAAAGGCAATGTACAAACGATAACGCGGTTGGCGGATACGCCGGATGCGGTAACGGCGAGTTACACTTATGAGCCGACGTACAACCAGGCTGCGACGGTAACAGATCCATTGAACCATACAACGACGTTCGGCCGGGACAACCGGGGAAATTTGGCGTCAATCACAAACGCGCTTAATCAGTCGACCACGTTTACATACAACGCGGCGGGCCAGCCTATTTCCACCACTGATGCGCTGAATCACACAACCGAGTTCACGTACACATTTGCGGATCTCACGACGATTACCGATCCGCTTGGAAACCTCACGTCGAAGTTTACCGATCAGGCGGGACGGGTATTAAACGTCGTTAATCCTCTCGGACAGCAATCAGGCCAAGAGTACGATAACCTGGATCGCTTAAGAAAAACGACCGACGCCTTAAACAACCAGACGCAGTTTGGATACGACCCGAACGGTAACCTGCTCAACGTCACTGATGCGCGGACTAATGCAACAGCCTACACCTACGACAACATGGACCGGATAGCGACGCGTCAAGATCCATTGTTGCGAACCGAGAGCTATCAATACGACTTGAACGGCAATCTGATCCAATTTACGGACCGTAAGAATCAAGTATCGCTGTATGCCTATGACGCGCTGAACCGGCGCAGCAGCGTAACGTACACAGGCGGATCTACGACCGCCTACACGTACGATAAGGGCAACCGCGTCACCGAAGTCAACGATTCCATCGCGGGCCTCATCACTCGCACCTATGATGGACTGGATCGATTAAAGTCTGAAACTACACCGCAAGGTTCGGTCGCTTATACCTACGATGCCGCGGGCCGGCGAGCGACGATGACCGTTAGCGGTCAGGCGCCGGTGGTCTATTCATACGACAATGCAAATCGTTTGACCCAGATCACCCAGGGATCATCCACTGTTGTTTACGGCTACGATGCTGCGGGCAGGAGGACGAGCCTAACACTTCCCAACGGAGTTTTGGTAGAATACGGCTACGACGCTGCTTCGCGGCTGACCGGCATCACATATAAACAGAACGGGAATACCGTTCTGGGCGATCTGACGTATGAGTACGACAAAAACGGGAACCGTACCAATGTCGGCGGTTCTTTTGCGCGAAGCGGCATCCCGCAAAGCATTAGCGCTGCGTCGTATAACGCAGCGAATCAACAGACGGCGTTTGGCGATAAGGCGCTGACCTACGACAATAACGGTAACCTTCAAACCATGACGGATAGCACCGGCTTAACCACATACACCTGGAACAGCAGAAATCAGCTCGTCGGCATTAGTGGGCCAGGAGTAAACGCGACCTTTGTCTACGACGGATTGGGAAGGCGCCAGAAAAAGATCATCAACGGAAACCTCACTGAGTTTCTATTTGATGGTACGAATCCCGTCCAGGAAAGCTCCGGAGTCCCCGTTAGCGCTAACATCTTAACCGGCCTCGGCATCGACGAGTTTCTCGCGAGAACGGATACTTCAAGCGGCGCTACGAGCACGTTTCTAACCGATACATTGGGTTCGTCACTAGCGCTAACGGACTCCGCCGGTACACTGCAAACAGAATACACGTACGACCCGTTCGGGAGGGTAGTTACGACAGGTGCGCCAAACGGGAGCTCGTACCAGTACACGGGGAGAGAAAACGATAGCATCGGTTTGGATTACTATCGCGCACGATACTATGATCCGGAGTTGCACAGATTCATCAGCGAAGATCCCATTGGATTTGAGGGAGGAGACGTCAATCTTTATGCGTATGTAAGCAACAACCCGACAAACTATATTGACCCAGACGGAAACTTCGTACAGATACCAGCGGTTATACTGTCTAACTGTGCATCCGGTGCGGTCGGAGATTTGATCGGTTATCTTTGGACGAAAGGGCGAAAAGCTACCCTCGGAGAGTCCCTTGCAAGTCTTGCTGCTGGATGTGTTAGCGGCGTTGTCGGCGGATGGATATTCGGGATTGCGTTGGAGGCTGTATTTCCGAAAATAATGTTGTTGAAGGGTGCGGTCCAACTTTGGGATGGTGCTAGTATGGAGATGGCTAGGGCGGAAGCCGCCAGGTTCGGTCGCGCGCTTGTTAACGATACTTTTACTGCTTCAACAATAAACTTAGCTCAACGGTTGGGAATCATATCAAGTGAAAGAGCGTACACGATGGTACAATCCTTTTCAGGGAAGTTTGTCAGCGGTGCTAGCTCTGCGGGGGTACTATTCGGACCCACAGCCGCTGCAACGAAGACATTTGGCAAGTATGAGTTGCCAGTCCTGAAAGACATTGGTGCAAATATTGCGGTCAAGTATATCCGACCATGAGACTCATTTTTACAAGCGACTAACGTGAAATTTCGCCGCGGATTCTTTAATACTTTCAAGTCTGACGCTGGATTCATCGTCAAGGACCGAAGCATTAGTGGGTTTGCAGAGTACCGCGAGGGCGATCGCCGTGCAATTGTGCAAATAGAAAACAATTTTTTTGCCCGGAAGGCGTATTTATCCAAAAAAAGCGCGATTAAATGGAAATCGCCTTACGATTCAGAACTGATCCCTGAAGAAAAGAGACAAGAGATACTGAACAATGTGTTCGAGGCGTTGCGGTTTAGTGGGTGCCCGATCGAAATGGTTGATGATGAATTTCTGTGAATTTGTGAGTTTTCGACTATATGCGTTCGCTATTTCAGAAGAATATGACCCCAGTTCGATCATGGAGACTGTGCTGGCGCATCGTTACGGTCAGGCTTTCAATTCTTGTGCGTCGGTACTGGTAAAGCTAGAAGATTAATTCGGCTTTCTGCTAAATGGCAACTGCGATTTTGATTCGGCCTTTGCCTTCCAACCGTTCTCCTTGTTTATTTCCTAAAATCTAAATTCCAATCCCTTGATCCGGCAAAACCGTAAATCGGCATGTGTGACTTCCGCCAGCCTTTTCGATTTCTTTGTCTCGCGTTGGGAATTTTACCCTAATGCCGATACCATTTGTTTTCTTCTAGGACCTAGATGGGTCAAATCTTTTTGTTACAATTAGCGCGCTGCGTCCCCCTAGTCATTTCCAGATCTCCAAGAAAATGGACCAGAAATTTTAGTGCGCGGTTCTTGTCGTTAATGGTCTTCGTAGGATCTGCAAGCACACCGGACGGATCTTGATCTGATTAATGATGCAGTCATCGGTTGGACAGAATTTCTGCTCGTCTTTAAAGGTCAGATCTTGCCGTACGGGGATGTCGATAAAATGCCAATGAGCCGTTTTGGGTTCATGCAGTCTGATTTCATCAGCCCAATTCGCGATTGAAGCTAAATCACCGTCATTGCCGATCAGCGCTTTTACTTTCTTTAAAGCGGAAGGACTGAGTCGGTCTTGAGCGATATGCCCGACGGTCTGGTGTCCGACTGGACCGAAGGCGAAGGTTGAAACCGGAAGAGCTGTAAGAATAAAAAGACAGAAACTAACGACCTGGTAATTTATCGAAAAAACGCCCATGGGATACTGTATGTCCTTTTTGGAAATGCCGAACGTTAGCCCCGGCAGGGCAAACTGTCAAGCCCGGGGGATATATTTCAAATATGGAAGGATCGCAACGCGGCTCATGATAGAGGGCTGAATGTTTATAGGTCACGAGGAGGCCACCTCGCTGATGGACATCCTTGAGGAACGCTATCACAGAGTTCCCATCGATTGGCACTTCCCGATGCGAGTCCCACGGATCGCTCAAACTGTTTGAAGACCCCCTTATCGGCGAAGCCATCGTCGACCGGCCCATTCACCATCACAGAAACTCACTTTGAAAGCAGAGAAGTCCTCTCGAGAAAAACTCACAGAGAACAAAATACACTTGAAAAACCAGGGAGGGTTAGGCTAAGAGTCAAAGTCGCTTCATCGCTTCGCTCCGCCCTGGTTCAACGGTCCCCTTCGTTGAAATCGGTTGGGCTCCTAAAGTGAAATCGAAAAGCCGAAGAGCGATAGCTTCATCAATAACGAGCATGGAAACGACTAGCAAGCTGTGTGTGAAGAAAAGTTTCGCGACCGCATTATTGCTTGTAGTACTGGTCAGTTGTGCAACAAAGGCAGGTATCCCTACATGGGATTTTGCCCGCGATGGAAGCAATGAATGTGCAAGGGTGGGGCCGATTTGGGTTTTGGTAGCTCCTCCTCCAGATGTTCCACTATCATGCGTTCTTGAGGGAACTGTACGTTTCGGACCTGGGCCTATTGTAGTCAGGCAAATCGAGATCAATCTCTCCGCTATAGAATTGCTCGGACTTTTTTCCGAAACCCTGTCACGAGAACCACAACAGGATTCCGCGAGATTGCCGGAGACGGCTCGCTCATTTCAGCCACGGCAAGAACAAGAAAAAAGACCGCAGAGCCGATGGACAATCGCTGAAATAAAAGAAGGTCAACTGATGACCGACTGGCAACCAATCATAGGTAAGACGACGGGCGTACTTTTCTGGAAGAAAACGTACGAAACTGAAGTACGTCACCTGATAACTGTGAAGGGGTCATTTGAAATTCCATATCGCAGCGGATTTAGCATAACCACTGAAGTCCGCGAGCGTCCGAGCGCGAATTATAAATGGTCCGACGCAGACCCAGAACTTGGGCGCGCATCGCTTACAGAAATCAAAGATTATCTCTTACGTGCGATACGGGCGAGACTCCCGCAAAGGAATCCATAAAATGAAGGTTAGCACCGTACAAGCGATTCTAAGCATCTTAATCGTCGTCGTGTTCTTATCCGTGACCGTGATTATTACTCTGACTCCGGTGCTCGGCGGATACCCACCCGAACCATTTACTGAACAGCTCAAAACATTTGTATCCGCTTATTCTGGGATCATTGGACTGATTGTTGGATTCTTCTTTGGGCGGCGAACTGGCGACTAAAAGCAATGGTAACATTTTCTCCGTTCGATCCTTCGGTTTGGCGGCGGGCAGGGGATGTTGTTGCTAGCTGGACAAACGGTGGTGTGGGAGTTGAGTCGAGGTTAGACACATCCGCGCACACCAAACGATAACCAATATTCGTGATACGCTACGTGATGATCCGAGCGATCGAAAAGCGGCGGATCGTTGGCCCGCGGTGTGCAGATTTTAAGTCGGTCGCCATCTGGACATCCGGAGTTTTAAAGGTTCTGCTGCTAAGTTTGTCCAGTTAGTCAACAGCGTTATATATCCCCAAGTATCCAGGTCCTGTAGCGCCAGTTTTTCACAGTAGCGCGTCTTCCAACAAGAAGCCTCCCGGTGACATTAGGCAGGGGTGTATCTAAAAATTCTTGTTGAGGAGGAGATCATCATGGGACGGGAAGAGAAACGGCTCGAGGAGTTTCGCCGGTTGCGAGAAGAGATTCGCGGCTCGCAAGCATACCTAGTGGTAGGGATCGATATCAGCAAGGACATCCACAACGCTTTGATGAGAACGAGCAGTGGAAAGATCCTGTACCGACGGTTGACGTTTAACAACACTCGTGAAGGATTTGAGACTTTGTTGTTACAGGTCGAAGCGGTGCGGGTGCAGCAGAGTTTGAAAGAAGTCGTGTTCGGCATGGAACCGACGGCGAATTATCACAAGCCGCTGGGAGAATTCTTGATTAACCGAGACCAGCAGGTGGTTTTGGTATCGCCGGAAGCAGCTAAACAGAATCGGGCGCTGCTCGATGGGCGCTGGAACAAGCACGACGGGAAGGACTGCGCGAATGTGGCGGACCTGATCTGTCAGGGTAAATGCTTGTACTACGAGTACCCGTCAGTGGAGCTGCGCGATCTGCGCAATCTGTTATCGCTGAACCGAAAGTTGAAGAAATTGGAACAGGGATTACGGCTGCGCATCCGCAATCATCTGGTGGCGCAGTACTTTCCCGAGATGGATCAGTACTGTCACTGGGGAGCCACGGAGGGGTTGGCCCTGGTGCGGTGGTGTTTGGATCCTGCGGTGATGGCCGTCCTCAGTGATGAAGAGCTTACCCAACGGCTGGGCAGACTGGGAAGAACGATCGCCCAGCGAAAGCGTTTATCTGCATTGAAGGAGCAAGCTGCGAGCTCCATCGGTTGTCAATTCGGATCGTCGGCCGAGTTTGAAGGTCGAAGTGTGGTGGAGCTGCTCAAAGAAGTGCGTCAAGCGATGTCGCAGACCCAGGATCAGATCGAACAGGTGTGTCAGAAGTTCCAGGAATATGGCTGTCTGTTAAGCATTCCAGGGTTCGGCCCCACGCTGTCGGCAATGGTGTTAGGAGCGATCGGTAATCCCTGGCGCTTTCAAAACGGCGCGCAGGTGCTGAAAATGGTGGGCTTGGATTTATCCGCGAGTCAGAGCGGCAAATCCCAGGGTTCTGCGGTGATATCGAAGAAAGGCAAGGCGGAGATTCGCTATGCGTTGTACCAGGCGGCGATGGTGGCCTCGACCCGGAACAAACATTTCGTTGCGTACTTCACCGATCAGCTGCGGGGACGGGAGAAAGAAAAAGGGATCAAAACCAAGAAGCGAGTAAAGCTGGCGGCCAAGCTGTTGATGATTGCCTGGACGTTGATGAAAAAACAACAGCGCTTCGATCCCAAGTATCTCTGTGCGCAGACCGAGCCGGTCGTAGCTCGTAAGACGACAACAAGTGTAAACCGGCGTATACCTAAGGTCCAACCCAATGCCGATCGTCGTTTATAGGGCAAATATGAAAGCCGTTTTTGAAGGCCAACAACCGAAACGAAACCTCAGCGTGAAAAATATCACGCTGAGCTACTGCAGAGCCGGTCCGTAACGGGATCGGTTTTTGCGGGCGAGAGAGGACCCCGATCAACAGCATGGAGGCCAAATGGACCTCGTAAAGGGACAATTTTACGGGGCCTCTCTCACTGAACTCCTGCAACCTGGATAAGGGATGCTGGGCGACTGAAACAAGTACGCCGGATATTTGTAACGCTTAGGTGCAGAGTTCGCTTGAAGTGAGAGACTCGCCGTTTATGAAAAGGTCAGACAGTTTTTTCAAAGGCTGATTAAGGTCGACGAATAGGTTTTTCAAAAATACTACTTGACAGGAAAACTATAGTATGTCCCGCTGTTTTTCGCCCATTTTGCTTGAGCCATTCACGAAGGAAATAAATCTCTTGGTCGGTCAGTTGGCCGTCACAAAGTACACCTTGAGCAATGCCAACAAGCGCACCGAACGAACGCTTGAGATCATTTGCATAGCAAGTCTGCGGGAGAAACCGTCCTCCGCCATAGTTCAATCCTTCTGTGCAAGCTTTTTCTTTGAGAGATAAGTAACTCCTCATTCAGCAAACAAAACTGAGTGAACAGCCTCCCCAACGTATCGATGACCGCCGCTGATCGGCGAAGCGTGAGTGGGTTGGGCATCATATATGCGGCACCCTTCTACCGTGAATGCCCGGTTCTCATGACGAGTTTTGACGCGTAAGATTTGGCGATGAACGACGCGGCTCGAAGTCCAGATCTTCTGACCACTTAGAAAAGCGAGCCACCTCAGAAAGTTCGCCTACTGACTAAGGTTTGCAGCCGCCGCAAAATGGTCGTGTTGGCTGGCTTAAGATGATTTTACTTCAGTCGGTTCACTATGACTCTATATCGACAGGTATATTTTGATCACTGAGATCGCGCCCGCTAACCGATAGAGGCGCTCTTAGGCGTTCCAAGCGAAGAAGTCTTCTTGACCGTGCGCGATCGAGCTCTCCTCGAGATGCTTTACACTGCCGTCCTGAGGGTATCGGAGCTTTGCGGAGCCAACTGGCAAGACATCGACTGGAATAAGCGCGAAATCACAGTAACCGGCAAAGGCAACAAGACGCGCGTTTGTCCATTGGGCCAAAAGGCCCTTGAAGCCTTGCTCGAATACGCCCGCCACTACGAGGAGCATTGGAAAAGAAAACCAGAAGGGCCGGCGCCGGTGTTTCTCTCCATGTGGAATATGAGAATTAACAACCGGACCATTCCGCGCACATTCGCAAGTGGTGTGCAGCCGCGGGAGTCAAGCGCGTACATCCGCACGCGTTTCGCCATAGCGCCGCAACCCATATCTGGAGAACGGCGCCGATCTCCGCGTGATTCAGGCGCGGTCATGCAAGCATCGTGACGACGGAGATTTATACGCATGTGGCGATCAGGAAGATAAAGACGGTGCACGCAAGCACGCATCCGAGAGCTTAGCAACGGGCCGGTGAGACCATCCAAAGCGCGCGAGCAGGAGCGTAAACAGAGTTGCCAGAACTGACCTTGAGGTGGCCATTTCTATATCCAACGATATAGCCAAATCATTTGTGTCCGTCCCCTCCGCTGCGATAGAGCGATGTAGTAAGTAACTCCCTCATTCCCGCATCTGGAGGCACGCCAATGAAGACCATCCTTATCGCCGTCGCTCTGCTGCTCATCGCGTCATCTGACACCTACGCCATAACTATCACTGAAGTGGAGCCCAATAACTCAATCGAGCGGGCACAAAATGTCGATGAGTTTATCAGCTTGCAATTTGATCCGATCGTTTCCTTGTCGGCAACGATACCGCACGTTACCATTGCGAGTTTGGATGGGGATAATACCCGAGACATCTACAGGTTTACGTCTGCCGGCGGGACGATTATTGTCGATATCGACCGTAGTGGGGGCGACTTTGATTCAATCATCACACTGTCCTCATTTGCGCCGGGTGCTATAGGTGGGGTAAGCGATGATGATGTTTTGGACCCCGGTAGCACCAATCCGCTAGATTCATTCCTGCAGATAAACAACGAACCGCCAGGCGTCTACTACGTGGACGTGAGACGCATCATTGCTGGCGTTGTTCCGCCCGGCCAAAGTTACTTGCTGCACATCTCGACACGCATCATTCCGGAGCCCGGCGTACTCTGGCTTTTAGTGATAGGCTTTCTTCCCGTCATCAGGATGAAAGCTTCGTAGCCAGACATCGAGAGGAACCACAAGACCAACGGTGCTGGATAATGGCGGACATCTTCGTTAGCTACAAGCGGGAGGACACCCCGAGCGTTGAACCCCTCGTCAATCTCTTCCAACGGCAGGGCTGGGGCGTTTGGTGGGACCCGACTATCTTGCCCGGCGAGCGTTTCGCGACAGTCATCGGGGCTGAATTGGACCGCGCCTCGTGTGTTTTAGTCGCGTGGTCGCGGCTCTCCATCTCCTCGGACTGGGTGCGCGATGAGGCTCAGGCTGGCCTCGACCGGAATATTCTTGTGGCAGTGAGCTTGGACGGAACGCGACCGCCTCTCGGTTTCCGCCAAATTCAAACTGAGGACCTTTCCCAATGGATCGGCGACCCGCAAGATCCGCGCGTGAGTCGCCTGGTTGCCGGTGTCGCCCGCCTGATACCCAGTGCTGATGCGGCTTCTCCGGCAGACCCTCGCCAACAACGGCCCGGTCGAGTCAACAAGCCTAATATGCAAACGCGGCACAAGCGGGCCGCGGCGATATTTACAATTCGCATTGGCGGCGAGAAGCTTATGCCGGTCGTTTGGGAGCGGGCCGACCTGGATGGTATCGCTGCGGCACGCAAGGCTTCCGACAGCGGCACCTTCGCCACCAATCAAGAGTATGTGCAGTTCGTTATGGAGAAGTGGCTCGAGCCCCACGGCACCATTGCCGCAGCCATGCTCGACCACAACAAGCACCACTCCGAAGATCAAGTCTTTTCGAGCCAAGAGCTTGTCCAGGCCGTGATGGACCGAGCCGTGAGGTCGTACCGGAAACAGCACGGCATCAAAGCAAAGCAGCAACAGGTCAAGGAGCAAGAGCAAACGCGAAAAGAAAAAGGTGACGGTGCCCACGAGCAACCAAACCAGGAGCATCCGCGAAGAGAGCAAGGCTTCGATTTCATTAGAGTGGAGTCTAAAAAAGAGAAGAGCGTACCGGTATTTCTTTATACGCTCGGTACGAAAGGATTGCGCTACGTAGTTCACGCGCAACAGATGCAAAGCCAACTCCTTCCGGACCTAGTGCGGACGGCTTCCAACGATCACAACCCAGACCGGCAGATTGGTCGGACTCTGTTCGATTTGTTGATTCCCGTCGAGATCAAGGCAGCCATGGTCGGCAGCGGAGAAATGCAAATCGAGTTGGATCCGCAGACCGCCCACATTCCATGGGAGCTGCTTGACACCCGCGATAGCGATGCGACCGATGACCGGCCGTGGGCAATCCGGGTCAAACTTCTCCGCAAGTTGCACTTCCAGAGTTTGCGGGATGAGGTTTTCGACGCCGGTGCGGGTGCAAACGTGCTGGTGATCGGCGAGCCCGAATGCTCCCCAGAATATCCTCGGCTGTTCGGGGCCCGCAGGGAGGCCGTCGCCGTGCAAACCAAATTAACCGAACCCAGTGGGATGGAGCCTGCAACGGTGAAAACGGTCATCAGTGCAGACCCTTCGATGGTCGGCGCGGATGCCCGCACGATAATCAACGCGTTATTCGAACGGCCGTGGCGTATCGTCCACATCGCAGGACACGGTGCGGTAACGGAGAAAGGCCGGGCCCTGGTCGTACTATCAAATGGAACTTCTTTGGGACCTGACGAGATCCGGAGCTTGCGCGTGGTTCCCGAGCTTATGTTCGTGAACTGCTGTCATTTCGCGAGCGCCGATCCGGGACAACTGCTGCGTCCACTTTATGATCGCGCCGCGTTCGCCTCGAGTCTCGCTGGTTCGCTAATTGATGTCGGCGTTCGCTGCGTCATCGCCGCTGGGTGGGCTGTCGACGACGATGCGGCGAGCATCTTCGCCGAAACCTTCTACGGCTCGCTCCTGCGAGGTAATCGTTTCATCGACGCGGTTGCTGAGGCCCGCCTCCAATCCTACACGCACAGGCCGCAAGTCAACACATGGGCAGCGTATCAGTGTTATGGCGATCCTAATTGGGTGTTCCGGCGCAAAGCGGCGGATCCGAACAAAGAGCGCTGTTGACTAGCTGGACAAACCGGTGGTGTAGGAGTTGAGGTTAGACACATCCGCGCACACCAAGCGATAAGCAATAGTCGTGATACACTACATGATGATCCGAGGGATCGAAAAGCGGCGGATTGTTTGCCCGCGGTGTGCCGATCTGAAGTTGGTCGCCATCTCGACATCCGAAGTTTCAAAGATGCTGCTACGAAGTTTGTCCCGTTAGTCCACAACTTCCCTAGTCATTTCACCGGCCTTATTGGAACGTGATCAGGTCGGTCCGACTCAAGGTCGTTGTTTTCTCCTTGAGAGGCTGGTTCGTCGGGTTCGCGCTGTTTTGATTCAATATTTGGTAACGACCGATGACGTCCTCATAGTCGTTGGGCCCGAGGCCCGCATCCACTGGGATCACGACCGTGTAATCGCGCAACGTTGCTCCGACCGACGTATAAAGGACGGACCCGCTGATCTTCCATCCGGTGAGAATGAGCGTTGTAACGCCTTTGGCCTTCAAGTCCAGTTGCCCATCCCCGCCTACAACACGGGCAACGTGATTAGGGGCGGGTTTGGGAGCACGTTTCGGCGCATCGTGTGTGATCGAAATAGGCATTGGGCAACAGGTAACAGTAAGGCAACGGAACCGCTCTGGTTCTCAATGGGCATTCATCCTCGGGGGAGTTGTGCGGGACAGAGAGGGTTCGGAGCGGAGATGAGCGCGAAACGGGGCTTACTTGGTCAACCAGCGGATTTTAATGAGGGGTTCGACGGACTCGAATTCGGGATCGTTGGTCAAAACGGTTGCATCCAGGTGTTGGGCGGTGGCGACGCAAAAGGCATCGGCATAGGAAAGCGCGTGCTCGCTTTTGATTTCCGCTGCGGCTCGAACGAGAGCCTGATCGACGGGGAAAAGTTCGATCGGCAGCTGTTCGAGGAGCCGGAGCGCCTCCGTCGTCTTTGCAGGACCCACGCGCCGCTTGACGATGTAGAAAAATTCCCCCCAGTTTATCCAACTCAGAATCGCGCGGGTACGAGCTTTCTCTTGATCATAAAGAGCACGCTGAACAACCTGCCAACCGGGTTCCCGGTGATAGAGACTGACGAGGGCAAAACTATCGAGAACGACCTTTTCGCTCACGGCGCGCCTCGTCGCGGTGTTCCCGGCGGAGATCTTGAGTCAAGGAAAATCGGCCCTTTAAAAAACCCGTGGCGGCCTCGATCGGATCAGAAGGAACAGGTGTGAGAACTAATCGTCCTTCCTCTTCATCGAGATGCACCTTGGCGCCCGGCTTGAGCCCCAGTTTGCGTCGGAGGTGTCTGGGAACCAGAATCTGCCCTTTTTGGGTCAATTGGGTAACGGACATCGATTTTTCCTCTGTTAGGACAAAAGTGTACCAAAGCCCGATAACGTAGGCAACTCTAATGATGACGGATCTTTGGCTTCAGCACTTCCGTTTCCATCTTGAACCCGAATCTCCGTTGCACATGCTCGCGTACAACAAGGGCAACGTAATTCGAGGCGGATTTGGCAGCGTGTTTCGGCGAATTGTGTGTCATGCGAATTGCCGCGACCCGGAGACTTGCGAACTGCGGAAGGTGTGTTTTTACACGGCGGTGTTTCATCCGTTTGCCCCCCGAGGACTCGGAGAAAATCAGCAAGAACCGGGATATTCCTCGGCCTTTTGTCATCAAGCCGCCGTTGGAGACGAAAGACATGTACGCTGCCGGCGAGCGGTTGTCGTTCGATGTTGTCTTGATCGGGAAGATCCGTGACTATCTCGCGTGCTTCATCGTAACGTTTAAGGAGCTGTCTCACGCCGGCACCGTCGCTAGTGTTGGATCTCGTCGAGGAGTTTCGCCAGCCCGTCGTCGATCGCAGCGTCATTGCGTACGTGAATCTGGGGATCAGCATTGGTATGAAAGACGGTTTGTTGGACGCCGACACGAGAAAGAGCATCGGCGAACGTGTTGTGGAGCGGCTTTATGCTTCGGAGTCATATCAAGGGAAGCAATACCAGATTCGATCCATTATTCAGATGCAGGCGAGAAGATCGGCAGGGTTTCTAAGGAGCAACGGAGGATACAAAGCGTTCTCGTTTAAGTGGTGACAGCCGATGAAAAAAACACATCTGGTTCGTTGCGCTCGGCCGCCTCGCTCCAACCTACCGATGGGTATCGCTTCGCTCCACCCATCCTACAGGTTGAGGCGGGGAGCCTGTCCTGAGCGACGTCGAAGGATCGGTCTATCGCGCGTCTCGCATCTGCGAGCTTCTTGAGTGGCCTAAAGAAAGTTATTACAAGGTCGGATTTTAACTAAGATCAATGGAAGAGCTTAGGACGCTGGTTATTTACGACACTGAAAACGATAAGATCCGGCTGAGAATCTCGGAGACTGCAAAGATTTTCCCTGTGAGGAGGGAACTGGACAAATCGGCGATGTGGGAGCTAAGGTCAGGCAACATCCGCGCACACCAAACGATAGACAATACTCGTGATACAAGGGGCCAGTGCACTACGTGATGATCCGAGGGATCGGAAAGCGGCGGATCGTTGGCCCGCGGTGTGCCGATCTGAAGTTGGCCGCCATCTCGACATCCGAAGTTTCAAAGATGCTGCTACGAAGTTTGTCCCGTTAGTCCACAACATCCCTAATCATTTCTCTTCATGGCCTTATTGGAACGTGATCAGGTCGGTCCGACTCAAGGTCGATGTTTTCTCCTTGAGAGGCTGGTTCGTCAGTCGGGTTCGCGCTGTTTTGATTCAATATTTGGTAACGACCGATGACTTCTTCATAGTCGTTGGGCCCAGGGCTCGCATTCACTCGTATCACGACCGTGTAATCGCGCAACGTTGCTCCGACCGACGTGTAAAGGACGGACCCGCTGATCTTCCATCCGGTGAGAATGAGCGTTGTAACGCCTTTGGCCTTCAAAGTTTTGTCGAGGTCGGTATTGAAAAACCGGTCCTGCGCATAAGAAACAAAGGTCACGTCACCCGCCGCGGGTGCGACTTCCGGTAGCCATTTCGAAATTGTTGGCGCTCGCGTCCCGTATCCCACAGTGATGCCAGCTTTTCGCGCTCGTGCCAAAGCGAACTGATTGCAGGCACCATGGTTTTAACGCATTTGGGCTGGGACGCGCAGATCGGGTCGACGACGTCGAATACCAGTACCGCCGTGCTTGCAGGCTTCAGTGTCACCGGAACCGGGTCGGGGATCGGTGGCATCTGCAGTGTGAGCATTGGCTTGGCGGCACCGGTTCCAAGGGGAGCGGGCACAGTGCTTTGCGCCGTCACCGGTCCGGCATATGTCGCTAACACGAAAAAAGTGACGAGGGCGAGGGTAAATGAACTCATGAGAATGGCTCCCGCTTTCTGGATAGTAACTTCAGACCATCTTTTTTGAGCGGAGATATATCGCCAGCGCGGCGAGCCTGTCAATCAGCTGACTTGTGTACTAGTTGCCGGCTCCAACTTGTTGTTTTAAAGCTCGCGCGGGTTGCGACGATCTGAATTTTAGAGCGGCGCGTTTCCCTCTTTCAGCGTCGTTCCTGGGAAATTCCCTAGCGAGGCTCAAGCGTCCCCTCACAACTTTTTCGTACCTCGCTGGGGAGTTTCTTATAAGGTTCGTTCTCAAGCTCCTTTTCATTTCCCAAGGCAATCAGCGCGCCACGTGTGGTTAGAAGGTGATAAAGGGTGGACCCTCGGCGACGATATGAATCGCCGCGATTTTGGCCAATGACAGAGGTTTCCGCCACGTCGATATTTGAAGTTCCAAAGCTTCTTTTGATAAAAAGTTTGTCCATTCAGTCAATAGCGTTGTCCCTTCTGTTTCCACTCTAAAGATTTCGGATTCGGATGGATTGTCACACGGCCAAACGACAGTGAACCCTCCATTTCTATATTAATTTTATATCCAACGGCATAGCGACATCATTTGTTTTTTTCGTTTCGGGTGGGGTAGAAGGCATAACGAGTATTTTTCCCGTTTTTCGCATTGGGAGGCGCACTGATGAAGGCTGTTCTTGCCATCGGCGCAATTGTTCTACGTGCCGCCAGGGCATTGGCTCTGAACTCGGATTAGATACCACCATTAGAAGGGAGAATATTGGTGAAAACCAAAATAAAAGTTCCACTGCTCCTGGCCATTTTCGTTCTGACGGGATGTTCGAAAGCCATTGTTCGCTCAGATTCCGACCCGAATACCAACCTTGGATTGCTCAAGACTTTTTACGTGCAAAAGTTTTCTGAAGACAATCGCGGCTTGGAGAAAATTATCGCTAAAACACTCAATGGGTACGGTTTCCAAGCCACCGACGGGACAACTGCCATGCCGACAACTCCAGTCGACGCCTTAGTCACTTACAAAGACAGGTGGATGTGGGATATTACAATGTACTTGTTGGAAATCAATGTTGAATTTCGCAAACCAGACACGAATTTTCTGTTCGCGTCAGGTAACTCGTATCGCACATCGCTGGTTAGAAAATCACCCGAAGAAATGATTGATGAAGTACTGCGGAGCATTTTCGCCGGTAAACTGGAACTGCCGAAAGCAAAATCAGATTAAACAGTGGGAGAATGAAGGATGAATCGGCGATGGATCATTGTGGTTGCTTTGTTCGCTGTAAGTTGCGCCGTCGGCAATAAATACGACTACCGGTCCACAACGATGACATTACCGGTAAAGCCGGTCGACAACAAAATCCTTATTCTTTCGGTGCAGGATTTTCGCCCTTATGTGCTTAATGGAGACAAAGACCCGAGTTTCGTCGGACTCCAAAGGGGGGGTTACGGGAATCCATTTGACGTTAAGACTCTATCGGGAAGACCGATGACCGAAGACATGGCCGAAGCCATGGTAAAGGGGTTGACCAATGCCGGTTACCGGGTCATCTATGTCTCGGGCAAGCCGGAAACGGTAAAGCTGACAGATACGGCGGCGCAAAATCATGCAGACAGAATCGTCGTGCTCAAAGTTTATGACTGGAAGTCGGACATATATATGGGAATGACTTTACACTGCGATCTGCGCCTCAGCGTGCATAGTTCAAGCGGCGACTTGCTGGCGGAGAACAAAGCGACCTTCGTTGAGGACATCGGCGGAGGATTGATAGGTTCGTCCAGAAATTCCGAATTCCTAGCCGATGAATTCGCGAAGCGAATCGGCTATCTCTTTAACAAAGACGAGTTACATACCGCGTTGCGATAAGGATCCATCAAAAACCCGTCGCAGATTTCCATATCTCAATCTTTCGAAACCGAACTCCACTCGTGCCCGCTAGAGTTTATTGCCCACAGTATGGCTCGTCTCAGGGACAGCGGGGCGCCATTGCGGCGATGAAACCTACGGAAGACCCTATTTGCCCCGAAACCCGCCCTGAAACTGCACGTTCCCATTCCGGAGGGGAAACATCGGCATCCACTGCGGCTCCGGTTTGGGCTGATTGGCCACGGCGTTCGCTAGCTGCTTTTCCGCTTCTATCCTCTCCCTCTCCAACCTCTCCGCCATAATTTCCCTGTGTCCCTGGGCCTCTGCTTCTTTGCTCCGCTCGACTTCGGCCTTCGGCGTATCCTCCAAAGCGAAACATTTCTCTGCCGCTGTTCCCGCCTTCGACTGATTGCTGAGGATGATTCCACCCTTCGCATCCCGATAAATACAGTAATCCCCAGCCCCGGCTTCACTAGCTAAGGCGAGTGCCAGCGCAATCCCTAGTGTTCTTGTTTTCATCTTTATTTTTCCTTCCTGTTGTCGAACCCCGTTGCTTTAAGCTGCATCTCCACCTCATGGATGAACCCTCTTCAGCCTCCCCCATTGCAAAAAACTTGTTGTCACAGCGTGTTCCGGTAGGGGGAACCACGCTCGGCGCGAAGCACACTATCGAAATGATTGAATGATTACAAGAACTTGGTCACTGATCACTCGGGTCTGGTTTTTATTCTTGGCAATATTGAAAATCTGTAGTCCAGTGGAATTAAAAAGGCATACATGGCGAGGCGTCCACGATCATTTGCTGGGACATTGTGTGAAAATCATCGCGCATGCCAATCAAAAACTAAAGAGATTCGTGCGACAGCGATTATCGGGTTGTCCGGAAAGCCTGATTAGTCGGTGCCGAATTTTTCGAGGTCTCGATCCGCCGGTGAATATGTGCGCACGTAAGAACGAGAGCTCCTCGCCGAGGAACTGCCGAGCGGCGGCAGCCACACCTCGATATTCCCGGGCGCCGCGAACTCGAACTTTCTGCCATCGCGTTCCAGCAGTTTGAGGGATATCGGGTATCCTCGTCTGCCAAGTTCTGACTCGACCAGTGATTTTACTCTTTCCGCATCTCGGCGGTCGCGCATAAAGAAAAATCTTACGTCTCCTTGAGTTCTGACTCGGACAAACCGCGCCTCGGGAACCTTGTAACCGTCCGCACGAAGCGCATCGCCAATCCCTTTAAGAATCGCGCGGTCTCGCGTCTGAGAGCTATGAACAAAGACCAGTGCGTTGCCGGCATGATTTGTTTGCGGTTCACTCCAGTTGTCAATACGACTCGGCACCGGCGTTTCAGGAGTTTTCCCAGCCTGTTCAGGAATCCATTGAGGAATGCCGGCATTCGTGCGGTCGTAGGCCTGTTGCGACGCCGTAGCTAATGTCGATAAATTCCTCCGCTCTCCCTCGCTGCGCGTGCTGTAAAAGACTACGCCCGTTGTGGCCATAAACAGGAGGATCAGCGCAGCGACTACCGGTGACCGGGAAAAATTTCCGTGGATTTCTCTCGGCTCTGTATCTTCCGCGAGTTGAAGCTCACGCGAGACCTGGTCAACGATTGCCGCGGAAACTTGTTTTGTGGCCGTGTAAGCTGCAAGCAGGGCGTTGTCACACATGATGTTAATCGAGATGGGAATGCCGCCTGAGCAGAGGGCAATTCGTTCAATGGCTTCAGGAAGAAACAATCCGTTGCCCTGATAGCCTGCACGGGCCAGCCGATGGTTGATGTACGGTCCTACCTCGGCTTTTGTGAGGGGCTCCAAGCGGTACCAGAGATTTACGCGTTCCTTCATAGACTGGAGCTCTGGAGTTTCAAGTTTGCTGATGAGCTCCGGACGGCCGGCGAGCACGATCTGTAGTGAGCTCTTAGTAGCCGATTTTAACTCCGCCAATGATTTGATCTCTACGAGGGTGGTAAGGTCCAGGTCTTGTGCTTCATCGATCAAGAGTACGGTGATCTGATCTGATTCGAGCTGTTGCACGAAGCGGCTTGTGAGTTCCTGCCGCATCGCGCCGACTTCCGGAGGTGACTGAGATAACCCGAAACGGGCCAGGAGCAGCCGAAGCAAACCAGAAAAATTCTGCCGCGAGTTTGAGATCATTAAGGTCCTAATATTTGGTTCACACTGCTCCTGGACCTTTCTGAGCACACTGGTCTTGCCCGTTCCGCTCTCTCCTGTAAGAACGATCAGCCCCTGACCCTGCGTGATCCCGTTAGAGATGCCTCTGAATGCGTCTTTACAAGTGATGCTCGGATAGAAAAAACGTGGATCCGGCGTAATATTGAAGGGAGCTTCCGAGAGTCCAAAATGTTCAAGGTACATTTTGTTTGCCCAAGTGACCGTAGCTTCAATGCGATTCCGAAAAAATTGCCCTCCGCAAAAGGACTACAAAAACTCGGTCGAGCCTCTCATGGAGCAGTGTCAACAGCTACTACTTTTAACTTACAACCGGAGACGCCGGAGTCAACCGTCTTTGTTATGATCGATGCGGATCTCGGGGTTTTAATTCTCGCGAGTCCTTAAAGTCTCTTGTTTCTTGCTTTAAGAGAGATAGGTCGCGAGGCGGCTATGGTTGTCGGCTGTGAGTTTGTACGCGTCTGGCCGCCGACTTTGAATGCCGGCGCCTGTCGGTCCGTATCATTTTGTGCACGATACGTCTGGAAAATTTGAGAATGCTCGCAACTTCAGCCATTGTTAGCGGTTCAATGCTTGTCTCTTTCCCCATATAATATCCGGCCGTCTGCGCAAAAGTTAAAAGCCCCAATGCAACCACACAAGCACCAGGGCTTTTGACGGCGTATGATTAATTTAATACTTGGCGTAGACGTGATGCCGCACTTTTACTTTAGCCCTCAAAACGGCTTCATCTTTGTCAGTACTCTGCGGGCGAGCTCCCCGATTAAATGTTTCGCACGGAAAGTTTTTATCGTGGATCTTCGCGTTACGGGCACATAGCTACGACTGGGGGGGTTGGGAAGAAATTGAAGCCGGTAGCCGTCGTGGCCCTGAATATCGGAGAGATACCGTCCTTGATAGGGGTAGCGAAAATCGGCGTCTGTTTGTTTTTGAAAAACATAAGAGATGTAAATGTTCGCTTGCGACCAATTGAGAATGTTCAGGAGTGCACGTGATCCTGGGATGTGAAATTGATCGTTGCTGTTAGAGGGAGCGACGATATACGACGAGAATAGTATTCCATAACCATTCGCGGCCGCTAACCCTTCGAAAAATTCTAGATCGAAGTTATAATAACCGTTGCCACGGTAAACACTCTGCATGATGATTATCAGCCCATCTTTCTTACATAAAGAGTGCATAGTTCGATAGGTTTCCGCGATGTTGAACGCGTGTTCATTGCATCCATAATCCGTTACAAGATCAAAGACGCCCGTCAACGATACATCAGTGAGCGGAAAGTTCAGATCGTGCTTAATGGCCCCATGCTCGCCGTTTAGATCGATACAGGAATACGTTTTGGCGCCTAGCATTTCGTAGAAAGGCTTCGCGGAACACAAGGGTCGCTTCGGATAATTATCAAGATGAGGAAAGTTTTCGGGCTTGTAGTTATTGGCACCGGCAGCCGCAACGAGCTTTTCAAAATCCGGCCGTCCCAATGACAAGTCCTGAGAGCCCATATCGATGACGCGATTAATATTGCTAAAATAACCACGCTGCCAGAGCTCCAGATTTAGTTTGACGGCCCCCGGGCCCACACCCATTTTTTATTCCATTTCGCCGAATTCGATCGACCGAAGAATTGCCGCCTTTAGCGGCTCGATGCACGGTATTGCTTCCAAAAGTGAAGTACACCAAACAAGGATTTTTCTTTCTATAACGATATTAAGGAGAAGGAAAACCCAAAATGGCTCTTTTAATCGCAGATTCAATCACAGTCAAATTACATTTTTGACATCTTCCATTGGCTGCTCCTCGATAGCGTAGCCTTCATAAAAAGGCTGCGCGGTCGGCTTCCGATGAAAGTGCCTAAGATATGGGTTAGGAACGTTCAACGGGCGAGCGATTGCACAGACCAACCTATACACGGACGTGGGTTTGTTTCATAAACCGAATGAAGTACGACCGGCGCTTGCTAATTCGCTAGCGTCAGATGGGCTCAGGCTTCAATTCTCGGCCGCTAACCCGGATCGTTAGCAACTTGATGCTCTCTGACTCGCTCCATAACTCGGGCGGTTGCAGCTTTTTCTATTTTTGATTTGGCAAAAGAAAATAGATGATTTGAATAGCTAGTCCGAAAACAAGCGCGTGGGCCGATACCAAGAATACGAGGTAGGGATTAAGACCCAAAATTCTTTTGCGAGTATTCCTTATCAGTCGAAACGCTGGGATCGAAGGAAATTCGGCATAGGTCAAAGCGAGGCCGAATACTCCGAGAACGATGAGAATATAAGAGAATGTCTCCATTGACTTAACGTGTGAGCTTCCGCGGAATGTCAGACTGCTCTCTACTACATGAGAAACCAGAGATACTAAGGAGTTATCAGTCGTCCGGTGGACTCGGCCGATAGCGCCTTTAACCCGTAGGATGGAAACGTTCAGCGCGGAGTTTCAGAGTTGTTTCGAATGACTCGAGTACATTCGTCGAGGTGAGAATACCGACAACAATCGCGCCGGGTTTTGTAACGGCAACGCAGCGGATATCTTTCGCGATCATTTGAGCGACTGCATGAACTAACTTTGTATCCACGGTGACGCTACTGCTATTGTGAGTCATGATATCGGCGACTGTTTTGGTTTGATATTCTTCACTGCGCGATAACCTCGCAGGACATCCCTGTCGGACAGAACGCCACGAAGCCGTCCTTCACTGTCTGTGACAATGCAGTGGCGAATCTGATTTTCTGTCATTAACTTGAGCGCATCCTCAAAATCATTTGTGGGACTTAGAGAAAACAACTTGTTTGTCATGACGTCGGAAGCACAAGGGGTTTATTGGCAGAATTCGGTTTTGATGCGGAAGGTTCGCCCGGCGCTCTAAAAAAACTCATGGCGTTCTCCTCTGGGTCTTAGTCAAATTGAATAGAATTGGCGCGTATACGCGCGAGATTGCCACGCATGGCGTCATCTACTTGAATCTTGCATCGATGATAAACGTTGCAGCACCTTCAAGGTCAACGGCTTCTTCTAAATAAAGACACCAAGCGGTAAGCCGGGAAGGCGAAGAACTCCTTTCTTGCTCTGGATACCCGGAGTAGAGGCTCCAGTTTGGGGGTTCCACTGCGGGTCATAACGCAAGGCGAACCGGTTTAATCTAAAAAGCCCGATCAGTGTCCATACGCTTGGGCAATGTTTTCTGATGTCTAGCGGAAAGCTGGGAAAAAATATCCATCCGCGAAAAAGGAGAAAGTCCTTTGGTGCTGCTCGGGGAGGCGCATGGTATGGTAGTTAAGTTACGAGGGGAGGTCATGAAACCTGGACGGGTCGGTCTAGGCACCCAACTTCGTATTCAGCGCGAATCCCTACAAACGCACTTCATGGAAGGCCCGGTAGGCTAGTTGGATGAGCTTCCCCCGGCCTTTTGCCCCGCCTTCACTCATGACCCGTAACTCTTCCCACTAGGCCGCACATTGGTGCGATTTGTGCTTTACGAAACTGTGGCTGTAAGAAACCCGTGGTTTTCGGTGAAGGATCCCCGAGTTATCGAAGAAAAAAGATAATGGAAACTGATCTTAAAATTGCCAAGCGTGATAGTGCAATCATCGCGGAGATCCTTTCTCACCTGGTGCAACGAATGCCGAGAGAGCAATTGCTACGGCTCCTCGTCTATTGGATTCGCGGCACCTGACCTTTTAGGCCGCTCACACTTCGCCCAGCTGCCATCAGCAAAATCTGTCGAGCTTCTCTGTAAATACTCAGAGATGATGGGGCAGGAGTTTGCCCGACCCATTGTGACTGGTTATGAAATCCTGAGCCGAGTTCGAAGACGCAGTATCACATTAGGCCGGGGCACCATTCAGAGAATTTTTCTGAACGAAAGAAATCGAGTGAGCTATCGAAGACATTTAAGCGCTACCGGAAATGCCAGGAATTTACCGCTTGTGTGTAAAAACTCCACCCAGGAACGATTCCAAAGAAAAGGCTGAGCCATTCCACTCAGATAGCCCACACACTTCCCTATTATGGGTCGCCAACGGCAGGAGGACTCGGCGGAACGCTAGCAGGCAACGTTTGCTTTATACAGCTCTAGTTTGATAAATGGGACGCTCTATATGGCTATCAAGCGCAAACACCCTGTATCGCGTCATGCCGCAAAGTTGCCCTGACATCTTCGCAGCGGAAGAGATCGAACAATCCATTCCCCAGCGATTCGAGAAAATCGTTGGTCTCTACCCTGACGGATTAGCGTTCGAGCAAAATGGCAGCTCCGTTGACTACGCTAAACTGAACCAATACGCCAATCGCATCGCCCGCGCGATCCTCAAAAAACGCGGTCCCGGCAGTGAGCCAATAGCGCTGGTGTTCGAACACGGCATCGATGTCATCGCCGCAATTCTGGGAACGCTAAAGGCCGGTAAATTCTATGTCGCTTTGGACGCTTCGTCTCCCTGCGACCGGATCAACTACATTTTGAACGATTCGCGCGCGCGTCTAATTCTTAGCAACAGTCGGAATATCGCGCTTGCGCAAAAGTTGACGAGTAATTCTCGCGCATGGATGAATATAGACGAGATTGACTCATGTGATTCTAGCAGCAACATTGAAATTCCAATATCATGTCATGCTTTAGCGTCTATTCTTTACACTTCGGGTTCTACCGGTAAACCCAAAGGAGTGGCCCATAGTCATCGAAGCCAACTCCATACGGTGATGGTCAATACGAACCAAGTGGGGATTTATCGCCGGGATCGACTTACTCTTCTTCACACCATCGGGTTCGGTTCAGCGCAGGCTCATCTATTTCAATCCTTGCTGAACGGCGCGTCGCTTTGGGGTTTCGACCTAAAGTCCGAAGGCATTCATCGGTTAGCTAAATGGCTCAACGTTAACCGCATTACCGTGTACCATTCTCCCCCGGCCGTTTTCCGGCAGCTAGCAGAAACGCTGCCGCAGGATCAAAGACTTTCCGATTTACGGTTGATTCGTTTGTCCGGAGCGCCGGTGAAGCGTTTGGATTTTGATCTTTACTGCAAAAAGTTTGCTCCGGACGTTTCGTTGCAAATCGTGATGAATTCAACCGAGGCGAACGCGATTGCTTCTTTTCTAACGGACAGAACTTTTTTGTTCCCCGAAACGGGTTCGCCCGCTGGTTATCCAGTTCCCGGTAAAGATATTGTCTTGTTAGATGAACGAGGCCGCGAGGCCGCTCGCGGCGAGACCGGCGAGATTGCGGTTGAGAGCTGCTTCCTGCCTCCCGGTTACTGGGATCAAGCAGAAATTGACGGCGGCAAGCTCAGTTTAGAGCAGCGGGGCGGCGTTAAACGCATCTGTCGCACCGGCGATTTGGGCCGCGTACTTTCGGACGGTTTCCTAATTCATCTAGGCCGGAAAGATACTCTGGTGAAGGTCCGCGGTTACAGGGTTTCACTGGTTGAAATCGAGAATGCATTATCGGAGCATCCGGCGATTCTGGAAGCTGCCGTGATCGCTTGGGATGACGATTTCGGCGAGAAGTATTTGGTTGCTTACGTAAGCGCAAACACAAATCGATGTACAACGAATGAGTTGCATGAATTCCTGAGGAAGAAGCTTCCCGATTACATGATCCCGCCCCGGTTCGTTTTTTTGAAATCTTTGCCGTTAGTCAATGGCAAACTGGATCGTGAGTCACTGCCGAAACCGGACCACGAAAGACCGCAGCTTACCGAGTCGTACGCGGCGCCCGCATCCGAAGTCGAAAAAAGGCTCGTGAAGATTTGGGAAGAAATTCTTGACGTTCGCCCGGTCGGCGTTAACGACAACTTTTTTGATTTGGGCGGGGACTCGCTGTCGGCAGCCCGAACCATAGGTTCCGTTCATACCGTTTTTGCCGTAGATCTGCCTGTTGAGTCGCTTTTCCAGTCACCGACAATTTCGCAGATGGCTATACAATTAAGCGCGGAGCTCGATCAGCGGTCTCCTGATTACAAAGAAAAAACAAAGCCTCTCTATTTGATCGAGCTACAAGCCGGCAGAGGAAAAACTCCCGTGTTTATTTTTCCAGGTGGGGGAGGGGGCGATCCGGAATTTTTTGTTTATATGCCTTTGATTCGGCGGATTGGAGCCCACTATCCATTCTATGGATTACGCGCAAGGGGCGGCGATGGAGTCTCCGCACCGCATCTTTCGGTCGAAGAGATGGCAAGCGCGTACGTTGATGAGATCCGGTCGATTCAGCCGCATGGTCCGTATCGGTTTGTGGGCGAATGTGCGGGCGGGATTACGGCGTATGAAGCAGCGAGTCAGCTCAGAGCTGCGGGAGAAGAGGTGGGGCTGCTTGCGTTAATCGATGTCCAGCGACCGACGTTAGGCAAATATATTTTTTATCGCATGTTTATCCCGCCGGAACCGGTCAGGAGAAAATGGATTTATGTGAGCGTAAGAGCAAAGCATCACTGGGGCGCCCTGAGAAACCTCCGGTGGTCTGAACGTTTAAATTATGTTTCCAATCAAGCGCCAAGAATTCTCCGCTCGCACGTTCATATCGTACGTTCAACACTCCCTCGCCACCCCAAAACGATGGCTATTTTGAAGATTCAAACACAAGCCACTGCCCGTCGGCGCGTCTTGCGTAGCCGGGAGAATTACCGGCAAATTGTGCGTTTGTACCGTGCTCGGCCGTATGCGGGCGAAGTCGAGCTATTCGCAACGCAAAAGCTGCATCGACGCGATCCAACTCTTGGCTGGAGCGAACTTGTCCGCAAGCTCCACATTCATCCTCTGCCTGGAAACCATTGGACCTCGCTGCGTGATCATTCGGAGATAGCGGCTACGCAGTTGAGAAAATGCCTTGACTTGACCGATGCGGAATCGCAAACGTAAATCCGCGCGCCGGAAGAATCTTTTGGCAGCGGAAGACAGCCGGGCAATTTGAGCTATCTTTTTACCCAGACGATGATCGCAAGGACGAGAAGAATCAAAGTAGTCACTACCAGCGCATCCACTTTTTAACTTTCGCTATTCAACAGACCGTATCTGCTCATTGGGCACGTTAAGTTAGGCCAAAAAGCTGTACTAAGGCCTATGATTTTAGGACTTCTATAGCAAGCAATTCCGCGGTACCTTCGTCTCGTTTCGTAACGCTGGGTGCACCGCGAACTGATGCTGGCCGGCGAACGGTACGCTCTGCCGGCGCTTGGGGTCGATTCCGCGTGGCGTTATGGCTTAGATCAAAAAGTTAATGGAGATGTCAATATATCCTTGGGTGTATCGGAACATTCAGCAGGCTCCCGCGGACCGGATTAAATTTCCTTGACCTTAAACCCGCTTCAAGCTGTATCCATTTTGGTGCAGATTGAATCCAAAAATCATCCTGTCCGCGTACGGCAGCTATCTGCGCCGCAAAACAATCACGGACAAAGCATTCCAACTAAAGAGATAGTAACTCACGTTATACTATATGAGGTGTGCTAGCGAACGGGCGCGCCGGAATAGAGTCGATCGATGCAAAATGCTCGAGTCGATCCCATGAACGACATCGAAACGCTGAGGAAAACGATTCGTGACCTCCACGGCTGCGAAAGCCGACACCTCATGTCCGTGCCGATCCGCGAAGCCTTCGACGGCGACACGATTTTGGCAGGCAACGTTGAGGTCTTCTTCCTGATCGGTCACCCAGAGGCGCGAGAAGCCTACGCATGGAGCTACACAGATGATCATTTCAAAAACCACGACGTCGCTGTTCTTGGGGTCGGGCAGGTTACGACGGCTCGTGAGGCCGTTAGAGTTCACATGAGATCGAAAGCACCAAAATCAAAATAGATGCAGATGTCTTTCGGGGCACGACGAACGTAGAACTATCAAGAAGGAAAAAAGGTGGCGCGTAATTCGATCCTGGTTATCGACGACGTTTCCGAAAACGTGAAACTCATTCGGATAGCCCTCACTCGGGAAGGTTACGATATTCGTACGGCCTACGACGCGGAGCAGGCGCTTGCGATACTGCAAAGCTTCAAACCCGACCTGATTCTTCTGGACATTCAGTTGCCTGGCATGAGCGGCGTGGAACTGAGCCGTCAACTCAAATCCGATCCATCAACCCAAGACATCAAAATCATCGCGTTCTCCGCGTACGCAACGAAACGCGATGAAGAAGAAATGCTTGCAGCGGGGTGTGACGGCTATATTTCCAAGCCGGTTGACACCAATACACTAGCCGAAGCTATTGAAAAATTCCTGAAAAGTTAGTGGGGCAGGACCACAATCAGACGAAGCTCAAACCGCCTCTATAAACGCTTGAACGGTTCGCAAAAGGCGATTTTCATTTTCTCATTGGCTATTTCTTTGCTGAGTAATTCTAAGAGCTCCGGCACGCGTCGTTTGGGAAATGTTTCTTTGGTTTCGCCAAGCGCGGTGACGTGATCGCGAATGATCATAGGCGCGAGGGGGCCAATGATTAGCGTAAGACGATCGGTCATGCGGTTAAAAATTTCGAACGTTACGGTCTCCTCGCTTGAGTCGAGGGGAGGTACAGGTTGGGGCTCTCCGATTGAAGCAAATTTTGTTTCATCGCCGGTCTCGGGATCGGCGTGATGATTATTATTTTCCTGCAATCCAACGGCGGCGAGAGTTTCAGCCTGACTGAAGAAAGAAGACATATCCTTTACCCCGCGGGTTAGAACTTGCAATTGAGTTTTGAGATCTTCTAACTCTGCATCCCGGGCCGCCAAGAGTTTGTCTCTTTCCTTGATTTGGTTTTCGAATGTTTCAATTTTAAGAGCAAGCTCACGTTGCATTGTTTTGACCATGGAGTCTTTTTCCTGGGCAATCTTTTCAGTCCTAGCGAGAAGGTTCTCCAACTCTGCGATCTCGGCTGTAGTACTTTCGGCAACTTGCTGGGTGCGCTCCAATTCCTTGCTCGCTTGCGTTTTTTCCTGCTCTATAGCTGATTCCAATTCCGTAACTTGTTTGCGTTGGCTTTCCCGTTCCGATTTAAGATCGTTGACCTCCTTGACCCTGCTTTCCAGTGCCTCCTCTTTTTGCTTGAGCTCGTCTTGCAGGCGATGGGCCGTATCGGTGAGATTGCTTTTCATACTTTGACTTTCCGATTCTTTGTTGAGCGCCAGATGTTCAGTTTCCTTTAACTTGTTGCTTAAAGTAGTTACCCGCTCTTTGAGGGTTTGAATCACCTCCTCGGCGTCGCGGGTTTCCCTCAGAACCGTTTGTTCGCCTTGATTGACGGCCGTTTTTAACACCGTTAACTTTTGCACGAGCATGTTTTCAAGCTCGTCTATCTCCTCATCAAGACCGGAGGGCTGAACGTTTTTGACTTGGGCAACTGAAGTGGAATTGTTGCCACGGTGTAACTTGTCTTGCACCACTCCGATGAAGGATTCGTATACTTTGCTCATATTAGCTCCGGCGTGATTTTACCGCGATCTGCGCCCAGCTTGCTAAGGGTTGGGCGACCTCCTGGACCAAGCCTATCAATTCGTTTTGCTTATAGCCAGATGCTGGACGACCTTCTAAATAAACAGGGCTGAAGGGACGTAAAATAGCCCTAAGACTTAGATTTCCAGGGCAAATTTTATGCGAAATCTCGTAGTTATGCGCTTTTCTGATGTATCAAATTATGGCAAGGTCGGCTCGACGGAAAAAGTTCTCAAGGAGGGCTTATGGCACGAGATCTAGTCGTTGACGCGGATGGGCATTGTTACGAGCCGGATGCGGCGTTGGCTAAGTGGATGCCGAAGGAGTATGCGCATTTGGCCCCAAATAGAGTGACCGACAGTTCCGGTTATTCCCATCTGATGGTCGAGGGTAGGCTGGCGGGCCGCCGGCGCTGGGGTGGAGGCATCGATCGCGGCGCTATTTTTGCCGACCACATCGAGAGAAGCCGTCCGGGTATGACGGATCCTGTCAAACGCTTGCCCGACATGGATGAGGAGGGGATCGACGTCGCCGTCATTTTTGGCACCTCCATCGCTCTTATGGTGAATGGAATGGCCGATAAACCGCTGGCAGCGCTGATTTGCCATGCGGTAAATCGTTGGTTGGTTGAAGAATACCTAGCGCCGGATCCCAAACGGCTCAAAGGCGTCGGATTGATTCCAGCGCAGGATCCGCTCGCAGCCGTGAAGGAATTGGAATTCCTGGCACAACATCGTGCGATTGTTAGCGCGATGCTGCCCACCAACGTCTACGGCATCAATTTGGGACACCGGATGTTCGATCCGATTTATGCCGCGGCGCAAGAGATGGGCATGCCGCTCTCCGTACATCCCCAGACGGAGCACGACGGTCAATACGGAGTTTGGGGCGTTATGGGCGCCGGCAGCGAGCGCATGGAAAAATACAGCTACGTGCACATGACCGCCTTTCCCTTCGAGTTGATGATCGCGCTCATGCATATGATCGGCGAAGGCGTGTTTGACCGTTATCCCAAACTCAAAGTCGGTTTCATGGAAGGGGCATGCGGCTGGTTACCGTTTTGGGCCGAGCGGATGGATGAACATTTCGAAAAGCTGCGGCCCCAGTGGCCGCTGCTTGAGCGCAAGCCATCGGAAATTATGCGTAGCTCCCAGGTGTGCTTTACGTGTGAGCCGGAAGAAACCTTTCCAGCACATTGGGATCCTAAGCTTAGAATTCCACGTGGACAAGTTGTCGC